>Ga0209777_10000691_pt1 | contig 53324 bp, 50 predicted proteins | sample FrelakmetHBP12HB_FD_187147 | JGI IMG/M metagenome (GOLD analysis project Ga0209777, IMG submission 187147) | Freshwater lake sediment microbial communities from the University of Notre Dame, USA, for methane emissions studies -HBP12 HB (SPAdes)... | ecosystem: Environmental > Aquatic >...
AAATTCCTCCAATATTTAGGTTACAGCAAAAACCCATGCTCATCAACTACGTTGATTCGCTAAAGGTGTGGGGCCTTCGCCCCCACACCCCACCCCTGACTACGTCAGGGGATTTGCTAAGATTAAATCACTTTATGATAAACATAAGAAAAAAAATCGCAAAAAAAGAAGAAGGTAGGATTGACTCTTTTGATCTTCATTAAGGATAATATTAATATAATGAAGCTCCCCCGCTGCAAGCAGCGGGGAGCTTGTTGGATTATAATTTCTTCTTCTTCGGAAGCGGCGGGGAATTATACCTAAAAAGATTAAATCGTGCCATTCTGATATAAATGTGATATAAAATAAACTTATTTCTATTTGGAGGATATTATGGCGGATAAGTCAAAGTTAGGAATGGAATTTCCTGCCTACACTTTTACAATAGAAAAAGATAAAATTGTTGAGTTCGCCATTGCAGTTTCTCAAAAAGAAAATAAGGAACAAATCAATCCCATTTACTATGATGAAGAAGCTGCAAAAAAAGCAGGGTATCAAGGGATACCCATTCCTCCGACCTTTCCAATCAGCACCTTTTTTTGGACCGGCGGTGGCCTTATGGCTACAGTTAAAACCTTGGGCATTGATTTAAATAGGCTTTTGCATAGAGAAGAAGAGTATGAATATTTTGGCAGCATTTATGCGGGCGATGTCATTACCCGCAAAATGAAAGTTGTTGATATGCTTAAAAAGGGGAAAAGAGACAAGATTGTGGAAGTTACTCTCCTGGAAACTGATCTGATAAATCAACGGGGCGAATTGGTAGTTAAGTCCCGCACAAGATTGATGGAAAGATAGGAAGATAAATATGGGCGTAAATTATAATGATGTTGAAGTTGGGAACAAAATGCCCGTTTATATTTCCGCACCCATTACCAGAACACATTTAGTCCGTTATGCCGGAGCTTCGGGTGATTTTAATCCACTTCATCATGATGAAACCTTCATTAAAATGATAGGCAGGAAACATGTCATTGCTCACGGCATGTTGATCATGGGGATTGTCGGCGAAGCCATCACTTCCTGGATCGAAAACAAGTACTTAAGAAAATTTAATGCCCGTTTTTTGAGTATGACGGAACCGGCTGATTTGGATGATATGGAAAACACAAAAGACAGGGCAACTATAATTGTCAGTGGCGAGGTAGTAAAAAAGTTTGAAGAAAACGGCGAAAAAAGAATTCAGTGCGACATCATTGCTCAAGATGCTTTAGGCAGCAAAAAGCTCTCGGGATTTTTTATTGCAGCTCTGCCTTAACAATATTCTTTTTTTTATATAACTGTTCTTTTTACCAAAAAAACGCAGGTAATTTTATGAAAGCACACATTTTAGTGATTGATGACGATGCGGTCGCCTGCGAGTTTTTACAGGAAGCTCTTTCGCTTGATGGTTATGAAGTAAAAGCCTATACATCCGCCAAGGAAGCTTTGAAGCAGGACATTTCCAGGTACGATCTGCTTATGTCCGATATTCGCATGCCTGAAATGGATGGTTTGCAGTTTCTGGAGCAAGTGCACAAAAAATGGCCGAATTTACCGGTTATTCTTATGACCGCTTATGGTTCTCTGGAAACAACTATGGAGGCAATAAGTCTGGGGGCTTGGGATTATATCAGCAAACCTTTTTCACCGGAAGATTGCCGGACTATTGTAAAAAAAGTGTTGGAAGTTCGAGAGCTGCGTGAACGGCGCATGAAATTGCAACCGGAAACAACCGAACCCGAAGGGCCGAAATTGATCGGTTCGTCGGCAATGATGGTTGATTTCTACAAACAAATTGCACGCATTGCCGATGCGTCGGCCAGTGTTTTAATAGAAGGTGAAAGTGGAACGGGAAAAGAATTGACCGCCCGTTCTTTACATCATATGTCTTTGCGCCGCGATAAACCTTTTGTTGTAGTTCATTGTGGAGCTATTCCCGATAATTTATTGGAGTCTGAACTCTTCGGGTATGAGAAAGGATCCTTTACAGGAGCTGATCATCAGCATGCCGGATTGTTGGAATCAGCGGAAGGCGGGACTGTTTTTCTCGACGAAATCACGGAAATGTCAACAGTTCTGCAAGGCAAGTTTTTGCGGTTTATGCAAAATGGCGAGGTAAGAAGAATTGGCAGCCATGATGTTCGCAATGTAACTGTGAGGGTAGTAGCGGCAGCCAACAAAAATATTGATGAAGAGGTAAGCCTGGGCCGCTTTCGTCTGGATTTGTTATACAGATTTATTGTACGTTTGCGTGTCCCGCCTTTGAGAGAGCATAAAGATGATATTCCGTTGCTCATTGAATCATTATTGAAAAAATTTGGTTATCCAAATGTCCGCATTTCGTTAAAAGCAATGGAGCTGCTCATGGCGTATAGCTGGCCGGGCAACGTGCGGGAGATGGAAAATGTTCTGCAACAAACTTTGTTGCTTTCACCTTTCGCGGTTGTTCTCCCGGAAAATCTGCCGGAGCATTTTCAACAACAAAAAGAAAATAAGGAAGACGCCGCCTTGTCCAATATATCTCCATTAGAAGCCGCTGAAAGAAATAAGATTTTACAAACGCTGAAAGAGACTTCCTGGAATCAATCCAAAACCGCACAACTTTTGGATATTGACCGAAAAACATTGCGCCTGAAGATTCGCCGCTATGGCTTATTGGACGAAAAATTTTCCGCAGATTGAATATCCTCATTTGAATTTCATACCATTTCTAAATCAAAGATGATATTGAGACGGAGGCGACTAGGCGTATTATTAATACGTTGAGGAAGCCGACAACGACGCCAACAAAAATAGCGCTTTGATTTAGAATTGGTATTAATTATCGTTGAATATCGGCAAGTAAAGAATAATGGAAGTTCCTTGACCCAGAGAGCTTTTTATTTCCATTTTACCACCGTGAGTTTTAACTATGTCACGGACAATAGCCAGCCCCAGTCCGCGCAAACCTTCGTTTTGTCTTGTACTAAAGAATGGTTCGCATGCTTTTTCAATCATATCCGGCGGCATTCCCGTGCCTGTATCATTGATATTCACTGCGACCAGACCATCTTGAGAAATGGATTGAGCCGATATAGTTATTTTTCCTCCCTGCGGCATTGCTTCCAGAGCATTCTGAATTATATTCATCAAGGCGGTCTGAATACGATAACGATCGACGTATAAAGGTTTGATTCCGTCGTCAATATTCACTCTCATTTCTATTCTATTTTTTTGCATGAAGGATTCGACAAGCGGCAGTGTCTCACTTAAAATTTGCTGGATAGTCAACACTTCAAAATGAGGCTCCGGAAGGCGTGTGGCCTTGCGCACATTCTGAATGACGTTATCCAGCCGCTGGGTTTGTTGGACAATCAATTTTAATTTATGGGCTACATCCGGCGGCCAGCCTTCTCTTTCCAAAAGAAGGTTAGCCAGACCTCCAATGGAATGGAGCGGCGTACCCATATCATGGGCGAGATTAGCCGTTAAATGCCCTAAAGCAGTCAATTGTTTCAGATCTGCAACTTGTTTTTGCAGTTGAACAACCTTGAGCGTTTCTTCGCGAACACGGTCTTCCAAATGCCTGTTTAAATCGAGGTTTCGAGTAATTACATCCTGAATTTCATCAGCCATCATGTTAAAGTGTTTAGATATCTGTCCCCATTCATCCCGGTGAACTATGGGAATTCTGTTTATATATTGTCCTTTTTGAAATTCGTCAATTGTCTGAATGATCAGCTTCAGCGGTCTGCCGATTATCCAGCCGTAACTTAATCCTAATATCAAAAGAATGAAAAGTAATAATCCGATACTGCTGAAAATCAGTAATCGTTGGGCGCTATTCATAATTTCGGCATTCGCGCGCGAAAAACCAATAATGCCCACGACGACGTGCGAACCTTTTATATCTACTGAAGCAGGATAAAGCAAACCCAGCGCTGGACCGCTTTCCGTTTCTATTTTAACATAACGCACCTTGTTTTTTGCGATGGCGGCAGCAACAATATTATCCGGCCATTCATATTGGACCCGGCTGGCACCGGTAACGTAATCAACGTTGCCATGACTGATGTCAAAAATGTCAATTCTTGCCAAACGCGCATCGGTTTGAATGAAGTCTTTAAGAGCTGAATCAAGGGCATGAAGCCCCCGTTTTGTTGGGAAAAATTGATAAAAGGTGCTGATGGTATCAGCCACACCTTCAAGCCTTTTTGCCTGTTGATCGACCAATATCCTATCCAGAGCTGTTAGCTGAACAAAGCCCCAAATGGCCATAGTTAAAGCAAGACCAACAACCGTTAGAGTAATCAGTCTTACACGCACAGTCAGATTATCATTGTAAGTAATGATCTTGTAGAATATTTTTTTAAACATATGTTGTTACATATATCAAAAATAAGAATAATTAACTAGCAGTAAACCACGGTATTCAACCCTCCGCTTTGGGCGGGATTGTTCGACTTACAAATTTTAATGCGTTTCACTTTCAAAATTTGAGTCTCACAACAAAAAAGAAGGGACAGGCAAAACCTGTCCCTTCTTTAGAACCACGTAAAGTTTTTACAAACTTATTTTGCGGGTGCTTCAGCAGGAGCTGCAGGAGCTTCTTCTTTCATTTCTTTCTTCATTTTCTTTGCTTTCTTTGCTTTCTTTACTTTCTTAACTTTCTTAACTTCTTTCGCAGGAGCAGCCTTCTCTGTGGCGGGAGCTGCTGCGGGAGCTGCTACGGGCTCAGCTGCCATTACGGTGGTGCAAAATGCAAAAACCAATGCTACAACAAACAATACTAAACGCTTCATCTTAAAATCCTCCTTCTTAAATTTTGTTTTATTTTAATACTACCCTTTAAAATTAAGGGACTTCAACTAATTATTTTTTACCTGAAGCAGGCGTTGCCTCAGCCGACTTAATTTCTTTTTTCTTTAAAGTAACTTTGACCACTCTGGATGCTATTAATTTACCATCATTTTCAATGTATGCTATTTTTACAGAATCATTTACAATAATATTTTTTACAGATTTTTCTAAAACAAACTCCATGGTTTCCACAGCACCTTTTACGGTACGTTCAATTTTTATAGATGCATCAGAAATTTCTAAAACTTTTCCTGTGGCATGCATTTTGGCGGCCTTGACAATATTTGTTTTAACCGGACCGGCCTTATCAGCGGAAGCGGCCATATCAGCGGCAAAAGCTAAGGTTGACAAAAGAAAAACCGTGCCAACTACATATAACCAAGCTTTTTTCATTATGAACCACCTCCATAACATTTCGGTAATACATAACAGCAACTTACATGCCAACAAAGAAATACAGATCAATAATATCTATGTTATTAAAATAATTGATAAATATTATTTGTTAAAATTGCTTGCCACTTTTTTCAGACAATAAGTGGGGAATAACTCCCCAGCTATGGAGAATAATTCATCAGCTATTTAAAATGAGTGTAGCAACCTCCAGCGGGAACCGGAGGTTCCCTATAACACGACTTCCGCGAATTGCGGCGCATTCCTTCCCGACTGGAACCGGGGCGAATCCAAATTGCGGGATTGACCGGTTATGTTCTTTCATGTTACGCACATTGGGCAAGTGGAGATGCAAACTGATGAATTCAAACGAAAAAATAGATAGCGATATTATTGTTGTTGGCGGCGGAGCAGCCGGACTTATGGCCGCAGGCAGAGCGGCAGAACTTGGCGCGAGGGTTTTACTTTTGGAAAAAACTGAAAGTTGCGGCAAAAAAATTCTGGTCAGCGGCAAGACGCGTTGCAACTTAACCAATTCGGCGGAATTGAAGGATTTCATTTCCATGTATGGAGATAACGGCCGTTTCCTTTTCAGCGCTTTCCATAATTTTTTTCGTCCGGAGTTGCTTGATTTTTTAGATAAGCATGGTCTGGCAACCAAGGTTGAACGTGGGGGCAGAATCTTTCCTGTTTCCGATGACGCTCATGATGTTGTGCGCGTTTTTAAAAAATATCTTTCTGCAAATAAAGTTCAGATAAAACTGAATACTAAGGTGACCAGAATAATAATAAAGGACAATGCTGTTTGCGGTGTCAAAACACAAGACGAAAACTATCGCTCTTCTGCGGTGATTTTGGCGACAGGCGGCGCTACCTGGCCTTCCACCGGTTCCACCGGTGATGGCTACAAAATCAGTTCAGCACTGGGACACAATATAGTAAACCTTAAACCGGCATTGGTGCCCTTGATAGTCAACGAACAGAAACTCGCTCAATCCATGCAGGGAGTAAGCCTGCGCAATGTCCGGGCTACGACGTTTCGGGGAAAGGCGACCGCGATTGATTCCGCGCTCACGCCTGATTGCAGCTATGGCCGTGGAGAAAAAAAATCACCCCGGCCGCCGGTAATTGAAAGCCGCTTCGGGGAAATGATCTTCACTCATTTTGGATTAGGCGGCCCGATTATTTTGTTGATGAGTTTGGCTGTTGTTGAAGCTTTGGAAAAAGGCCCTGTTTCCATATTGATTGATTTAAAGCCGGCCTTAACCAGAGAACAATTACACAAGCGTCTGCAGCGGGATCTGGATAAATCCAGCAAAAAAAAAATCAGCAGCATTATGAAAGAATTTCTGCCAGCAAAGATGATTGAACCATTTATAGAATTGACCGGAATTGATAAAGAAAAACTGGCGCACCAGATTACAGCCCTCGAACGTGAAAAAATAATTGAACTTCTCAAAGCGCTGCGCTTTAATATCAAATCACCTTTAGCGCTGGAAAAAGCCATAGTTACCGCTGGCGGTGTGGCGCTTGACGAAATCGATCCGCGCACAATGGCTTCCAAGTTAATTACCGGCCTGTACTTTTGCGGCGAAATCATGGATATTGACGCCGACACCGGTGGTTATAACTTACAGGCCGCGTTTTCTACCGGATATATGGCAGGAGAAAAAGCCGCCAAGTATGTAAAGTCATCTTGAATGCAACTTGGTATTATAATTCCGGCGCTACTGAAGGTACAAGGCAGGCCAGAATTAAAAATTCCTTACCGGCATTTCTGACTTGATGTTCTTCATCTGGCGGCATGAAAATAACATTTCCGGGAATGATAGGGTTCCACTTGTCGTTGCCGTAAATTTCGCCGGTGCCCGCGTGAATAAACATTTCATGTTCCCAGGGATGAGCGTGCTTCGGCGTATATCCTCCCGGAGTGATCTCGAAAATGCGCATACAAAAATTATTCGCGCCGTCCTTCTTACCAATCACAACGCGGCCAACAACTCCTTTGGCCGCATCATTATTGAAATGGGTAGGTGGAACAGCAGTGTAATTTATTAGTTTCATGACATACTCCTATTTTAACCAGTTATAGACGTAAATATTTCACTCAACGTCGGGTGCGGTATAATCCATGAACGCAATTGTTTTTTAGTCAACCCGCTGGAAACAGCCAGAGCAAGCGGCGCGATCAAATCCGCAGCATCCTCGCCAACAATCGTTGCTCCGATAATTTTATCCTGATGGAAGATAGCTTTGACAAAACCCTGCCCTAAAAGTTCGGCACGGGCAATAATGTTGGCGCTGTAATTGGATTTGACAACTTCAACTGATAATCCTTCTACTTCTGCTTGTTTCTGCATAAGGCCGACACGCGCGATTTGTGGATGGCTGTAAACAACGGAAGGAATAAAGTTTTCGTTATAATTAAAAGTACCGTCTCCGCAAATATGTCCGGCAGCAACTTTCCCCTGTTGCGCTGCCCGGTGTGCCAACATCATGCCGCCGGTAACATCGCCCACCGTGTAAATACCGGCAACATTAGTCATCATGTTTTTATCTACTACGATTCCTGATTTTGAATATTTAATTCCTAATATTTCTAACTCCTCTGTATTTAACAAAGGCTTCCTGCCCGTGCAAAGAAGTGCATAATCGGCACTTACCTCCAGTTGCTTGCCATCCTTTTGAGCCTGCATTACAACTCCGCCTCCTGTATCTTTCAGATTCTCCAATTTTGTCGAAGTGTTAATGGCAACGCCCATACGGGTTAATTCCTGCTTAAGCAAATCAGCACATTCCTGATCTTCAAGGGGTATAATCCGATCTAATATTTCAACTATAGTTACTTTCGATCCCAGTTCTGCAAAGAAAGTGGCGAATTCCACGCCGATCACACTACCGCCGACAATTATTATACTCGCCGGAAGTAAATTTAAATTCAGGATGCCGTCCGAAGTTAAAACGCGATTGGAGATATTAATTCCCGGAAGCATCTGCGGCTGAGAACCCCAGGCGATGATAATATTTTGAGTAAAAAAGATTTCACTTTTCCCTGATGAATCGGCAAAACGCACTTCGTGTGAAGAAATTATTTCGCCAATTCCCTGTTTATTTTCCACCCCAGCATTGGCAAGAATCTTTTGCGCGCCGAGAGCGGACACTTTTACAATTTGCTGCTGATGTTTTTTGATCGAGGAAAAATCAATGGATGACTCCGCTATATTAATTCCCATCCTCTTTAGTTTTTTCAAATCCGCGTAATATTTACTGCAAGTGAGCAGTGCCTTGGTTGGTATGCATCCGCGGTGAGTACAGGTACCGCCCCAACCTTCTTTTTCTATTATCAGGACTCGTTTTTTATTTGCCGCGGCAAGTTCCGCTGCTGCCAAACCACCCGGTCCGCCGCCGATAATAATTAAATCATATTTTTCGGACATCAATACACCTCTTGATTACCACAACTGTTATTTAGATTGTAACTCCAAATCAGGTCGAGGGCAGGCTGTGAGCACTACGCTCCTCTCAATGGCGAACCTTTTTTTCATTGCCGGACTTAATCCGGCAATCCAGTATTTTTCTCCTTAATTAAGTATACTTGTCCTGGAATTACCCATAAACTTATTTTTCAAGACTTGATTCCGTATATTCCTTTATTATTTTAAGGGCGATTATTCCAGGCCCATGACCTCGTAGAGACATTCTCCCTCAATAGGAATGGAAACGCCGTTATCAATGATGGTGCCGCTATAATCGGCGATGATCCGGAAGTACGTAGGTCTGGTAACGAAGGTTCGCGCAAACCATTGGGTGAAGGGGTTCAATCCCGAAACGGTGAGCATATCAACATCCTCGACCATGGTTTTAAAGCGGATTTGGATATGGGTTTCGACTCCGTTCTCGGTATGATCGATATAAATCTGCCGGGGATAATGCCGTTTTAGTTTTGGGTGTGTGGTATAATCACACTGCCTAATCGTGGGGCTACCGGTGCCGACGATCATTTGATCGCCTCTGGCAATATACAAAGGTCGGGAATTAATGGCCGGGTCGCGGTATTGCACGTCCGCATAAATGATGGTGTACTTGCCGGTGAGTATTCTGCCCCAGATCCAGGAAGTGGCGATTTCATTGAGTGATTTTTTCCCCCAGTTATGATCCGCGTATCCTACACCGGTTATTTCTCTGGTGACTCCGTTTTTGACAATTTTCCCCTCAATGCGATTCCTGCCTTGGTGAACTCCCCCAAAAAAGTCCACTTTATCAGTGTTAACATCCGTGCCTCCGAAAGGAAGCCATCCGGGCGCCATCGTTGTTAGTTTGAAATCCGCTTTGATCCCTTCTATGTCCCACCCGACCAGGAAGGTATCCTTATCTAAACGGCGGATGTAACCTAAGGGGCAGTTAAGGTTAATATCCTCAACCGACACTTTCATGTCGTTGTCTGCCACTGTTGCCAGATGACTCTCTTTTGTCCAATCCGATCCATAAAGGGAAAAGGCCACCCCAGGCTTCCCTGTTGTGAAGCTTGGGTCAAGAAATACTCCGACGAAGGTCTCTCCTGTATCGAAATGGCCGTCAAAATACCACCATTCGAAAGGATTCTCCCCTTTGATGGTGTGTTTGGCCATATCACTCGGGGCCGGTGGATTCTTGCCCCAATCTATATAATAATTTGTTTTTCCTATGGTTTCCAAGGGTTTGTTGATATGGGTGCATGCGGAAAGGAAAGATATCAGCACAACTGTAACGACGAATAACACTATGCGTTTGTTCATAAGAGCCTCCTATTTTCTACTCTGGCAAGAAAATATCCAAAGCCCGTCATTTCCGCGAAAGCGGATTGATATTAGAACTTGCTTCTCCGGGAGGGAGTATAGGTAAAACGCTGTTGTATGTCAATAAAAAGTGGCCCAAAATGGATGTGGTTGATCTTGGCGAGGATGTGTCGTGGAGTTCATCGCTTTATTGGGGTCACGCGGAAATTAAGATCATGTCATGAAATATCAGTCTAATTTTTCTTCTTAATTAAGTGTTATGTCCCTCTGCCCTTAGCGCGTGATAGGAACTGCGCACCAATGGCCCTGATTCCACGTATTGAAAACCTTTTTGATAAGCTATCTCTTTGAACTCGGCAAACTCATCAGGGTGATAGTATTTTGCTACCGGCCAATGTTTCAGGGTCGGTTGCTGATATTGCCCCATGGTCAGACGCGCGCAGGATGATGAAGCCAGCTCATCAATTAGTTGCAAAATATCTTCACGACTTTCGCCAAAGCCTACCATAAAACCACTCTTGGAAATAACGGAAGATGCTGCTATTTGTTTGATCAGATCAAGAGAAACATTGTAATTACCCTGCGGCCTCAATCGCGCGAACATTGGTTTCACAACTTCTATATTGTGGTTGATTACATCCGGTCTGGCTTGAAGAACTTTTTCCAACGCCGTCTGATTCCCCTGAAAATCGGGAATCAATACTTCGATTTTGCATTGAGTAACATTTTTCCGTAGTTCACTAACACATTCAGCAAAGATTTGCGCTCCGCCACCCGAAAGATCATCGCGAGTAACCGAAGTTATCACGATATATTTTAACTTCATCTTTTTTACGGCGGCAATTAACCGATCAATTTCATTTTCACCCACGGGCAGAGGCGTGCCTTGCTGCACGTTGCAGTAAAGACAATGCCGGGTGCAGATATTGCCCATAATCAGAAAAGTTGCAGTACCGCTGGCAAAGCATTCAGCAATATTGGGACAGGCCGCTTCCTGACAAACGGTGTTCAGTTTAAGCCCGGCAAGAGTTGATTTTATTTTCTGGCATTCTTCCGCATAAGGCTGTCGGACTTTGAGCCATGCGGGCTTGCGGAGGAGTTGTTTAGCGTTTTGAAGTTCGTTCATAAAAACCACCTTCGCCCGTCCCTTCCCTCCCCTCAACATGCGCCGGGTATCGCCTCAAGGGCGAGGCACAAAGGGAAGAACTACGATTTTTTCCAGCAGACATCGGGCTTGCGCGCGGCCAGCACTTCATCCAACCGGCTGACTATTGTCGTCAGCGGTGCGTTTTTTACACCATCAGGATTTTCTTTGGCCTCGCGAGCAATGGCAATCATGGCCTCACAAAAATCATCCAGCGTTTTTTTACTTTCCGTCTCGGTCGGTTCAATCATAATCGCTTCAGGAACAATTAAGGGGAAATAAATCGTCGGCGGATGATAGCCAAAATCAATCAGCCGCTTGGCAATATCGCTGGTATGCACTCCGCTTTGGGCAACCTGTCTATTACCGGAAAAAACACACTCATGCATGCAGACACGATCGTAAGGCAAATCAAAATATGGTTTTAACCTTTCTTTAATGTAGTTCGCATTGAGCACAGCCATTTCTGTGGCATGCTTTAAACCTTCAGTACCTAGGGAACGAATATAGGTATACGCTTTCACAATCACATTAAAATTTCCGTAAAAAGAGCGGACACGTCCGATAGTATCGGGAAATTTCTCCGACCAATTATATTCATTACCGGTTTTAACAATACGAGGTACGGGCAGAAAATCAACAAGTGCTTTACCTGCTCCCACCGGACCGCTGCCCGGACCGCCGCCGCCATGCGGAGTGGAAAAAGTTTTGTGCAGATTAAGTTGAATAACATCGAAGCCCAGATCGCCCGGTCTGGTTTTGCCTAAAAAAGCGTTGGCATTTGCACCGTCACCATAGAGCAAACCGCCTTTTTCATGGACGATTTGCGCCACCTTTTCGATATTGCGTTCAAACAATCCCAGCGTGTTGGGATTGGTCAGCATCAAGGCAGCCACATCGTCCGTCATCAAATACTGCAAGTGTTCGATATCAACGCCTCCTTCACTATTGGAACGAAGCTCCACCGTATCAAATCCGCAAAGCGCGCCGGATGCCGGATTGGTGCCGTGCGCGGCGTCCGGTATCAGAATAACGTGGCGTTTTCGGCCTTTCTTTTCAAAATATTTTTTAATCATCATGACGCCGGTAAGTTCGCCATGTGCGCCTGCGGCTGGCTGCAAAGTAAATTCCGCCATACCGAAAATATTGCTCAAATAATTCTGCATTTCATACATTAATTTCAGATTACCCTGCGCGAATTCAGCGCCGGCATATGGATGCAAGCCGGTAAAGCCGGGCAGAGCGGCAACATTCTCGTTAACTTTGGGGTTATATTTCATGGTGCAGGATCCCAGCGGATAGAAGCCTAGATCAACGCCAAAATTGCGCCGTGATAAATTGGTGTAATGCCGGACTAAATCAATCTCGGCAACTTCCGGCAAATCAAGTTCGCCGCGCAGATATTTATTGCCGATTGCTTCTTCAATATTAACGGCGGGCACATCACTCGCGGGCACATCTGCGGCACCGCGTTCAGATTTGCTTATTTCAAATATCAACTCCATAAATGACCTCTTACTATATTTTGTCATTCCCGACCTGACGCGTGACCTTCAGGTTATCGGGAATCCAGAAATTTGAACCTGCCTGAGGCAAGAAACTGTATTATGTAATAAGTTCTATATTTAAAAACTCCTAAATTCCCGCCTGCGCGGGAATGACAATGGTGTTTGTATCTATTATTACAGGCTTCACTTTAAAATCGAAACAATTCGATCTATATCCTCTTTCGAAACCATTTCTGTGGCGCAGAAGAGCAATGTATTTTCCAGATCCGGATAATCATTTTGCAGTTCATAGCCGCCGATGATTCCCTCATTTTTCAGTTTCTCGTTTACCTTTTCGGAATCGGGACAGCGCAGAGCAAATTCGTTATAAACAGGCGCGGGAAATACTTCCTTCCAGCCCTTAAGCCGTAAAAGTTTATTTTTAAGATATTGTGTTTTGTAAATGTTGAGTTCGGCAAGCCGCTTAAGATTCTTGCCCAGAGCGGTCAAATAAACGCCAGCCGCCAGAGCGCAGAGCGCTTCGTTGGAACAAATATTGGAAGTGGCCTTCTCCCGGCGAATGTGCTGTTCGCGGGTTTGCAGAGTCAGCACAAATCCGCGCTTGCCATTTTTATCCACCGTCGCGCCAACAAGTCTTCCGGGTATCCGGCGCATAAATTTTTCCCGCGCGGCAAAAATCCCCAGATAAGGGCCGCCATAATTAAGAGGATTGCCGAAACTCTGACCTTCGCCCACGACAAAATCAGCGCCTGCCGCTCCCGCCGACTGGAGAATGCCCAAGCTCGTGCCATCGGTAAAACCGGCAACAAGCAGAGTTCCTTTTTTATGAGCGGCATCCACGATAGGAGCAACATCTTCGATAACGCCGAAGAAATTTGGGCTTTGCACTAAAACAGCGGCAACCTGATCATTGAGCTCGTTTTGCAAAGCATTCAAATCAATTTGACCGGATGACGCATGAGGTATTTCCTCGACTGTATATCCGTTAGCCCAAGAGTATGTTCGTAATACCTGCCTGTATTCGGGATGAACCGAGCGTGCAACAATAATTTTAGTTCGATTGGACATCTTGGCGCAAAGTACCGCGGCCTCCGCCATTGCGGAAGCTCCGTCATACATCGAAGCGTTGGCAATTTCGGTACCGGTGAGATGGGCAATCATGGTCTGATATTCGTAGATCGCCTGAAGAATGCCCTGGCTGATTTCGGCCTGGTACGGAGTATAGGCTGTATAAAATTCCGCGCGCCCTATGATATGCCCGACAACCGCCGGAATAAAATGATGATAAGCTCCCGCTCCCGTCAAAGTAAATCGCGGCAGTTTATTTTTTGAGGCGATGCCGGACATAACAGCGGTGGTTTCCTGCTCGGATAACGCGGCAGGAATATCCAGCATGTTTTTCAATCTAAATTTTTGTGGAATATCGGCAAACAGTTCATCGATACTGGCGATGCCTATGGACGCCTGCATTTGTTTTATATCATCCGGAGTATGGGGGCAGTAATCCATCTTTAGCTTTTTTCCTCTTTCAACATTTCATCATAATCATCCGCGCTAAGCAGCATCGTTCGTTCGCCTGCATCAGCCAAACGCATTTTCACAATCCAGCCCTCGCCAAAAGCATCCTGATTGATCAATTCGGGCGTTTCTTCCAGCTTTGTATTTACATCAATGACTTCACCGCTCACCGGGGCATAAATATCGGATACGGACTTTACCGATTCGACAACAGCCACAGTAGCATGTGCGACAACTTTTTTCCCGATTTCCGGTAAGTCGACAAATACAATGTCCGTAAGCATTTCCTGAGCGTAATCAGTTATGCCGACGATGACAGTACCTTTACCTTTACCATTATCTTTTATCCATTCATGGTCGCGGGAATATAACCTGTCTTTCGGATTTTGCTTGGACATGATGTCCCTCCTTAATGTTATTTTGATCTTTTATAAAATGGGAGCTTGACAATTTTTGCCGCAGTCATTGTATCACGAATAGCAACTGCGATTTCCGTATCGGGCACACTGAAAGCAATATCGATAAACGCCAAACCGATTGCTTTGTTTAATGTGGGCGAAAATGTACCGGAAGTTACAATGCCGATTTCTTTCTCGCCGTGGAAAACTTTATAGCCATGACGGGCTATTCCACGGCCAGTCATTTCCAATCCTACTAATTTTTTCTTGATACCAGAATTTTGTTTTGCCTTAAGCGCGTCAGATCCGATAAATTCTTTTTGCGCATCGACAATCCAGCCATAAGGTACTTCCAGCGGGCTTATTGATTCGTTCAGATCCTGCCCATTGAGCATCATACCGGCTTCCAGGCGCAGCGTATCTCTTGCACCCAGCCCTGCCGGTTTCAATCCCGATTTCGCACCGGCAATCATCAGCTTATCCCAGATTTCACCAATAACATTACTTGCGGCATAAATCTCAAAGCCGTCTTCACCGGTATAGCCGCTACGCGAAATAATTGCCGGAAATCCTGCAACCGGAGATTCGCAAAAATGATAAAAACGAAGAGTCTTCAGATTGGCCTCCGTCAATTGCTGTAAAATTTCTTCAGAAAACGGACCTTGCAGGTCCAGCTTCCCGGTCCGGTCACTTATATCTTCCAATGTGCAATCAAAATGTTTGTCCTGCTGAATAGATTTTATCCATTGCCAGTCTCTATCTTTGGGAGTGGCATTGGTTACCAGCATGTATGAGTTTTCATCCATTTTATATACGGTTAAGTCGTCAATTATGCCGCCTTCTTTATTGAGCAGAGCGGATAGTTTAACCTGCCCTATGGTTTGATCAGCCAGATTTCTGGTTAAAACCAGTTGTAAAAGATCAAGCGCCCGCGGGCCTTTAACTTCAATCTCTCCCATGTGGCATATATCAAAAAGGCCGGCGGCTCCTCTGGTTGTTCTGTGCTCATCGATAACATTCGTGTATTGCACAGGCATGGCCCAGCCGCCGAAATCAATTATTTTGGCATTTAAAGTAATGTGTTTTTCATATAAAGGTGTTTTTTTCAATTTTATTTATCCCAGTATTTTATAATAATAGATAACGCTATGATGATTAAATACTGCCAAAAAAAACTTTTCCGGGAAACATGATTCCTCGGCTCAATATGATCGCAATGCGTACATTGTATTTTCAACATGAAACCGCTTCTCCGGGGAAAAAATTAAATTGTAGAAAAATTTTTATTGCGCCGGTTTTAAATACCCCTCCTGCAGGTGCCTGAGGCTCCCTATAATAATTCGATTAACAAACCATGGTGTCATTAATCCCGCTTCGCTCTGCTTCGCGGGATAATTCGACTAACGTTTCCTATAGTCAGCGAGTCTCATTAATATTTAAAAAGTTTTTCAAAGAAAAGCTGTTTGCTTTTGGGGTAATATATATCACCACCATAATCGACAATTAATTTGCCGTCCAGATGGTCAATCTCATGTTGGATAACCCTGGCAACATAATCCAAATATTTTTTGTTGATTTTTTCTCCCTTGGCATCCCAAGCACGTACTTTGATTTCCGGAAAGCGGCTGATCTCAACTTGAATATTCGGGCATGAAAGACAACCCTCAACCCCCGTTACCTTTTCGCCGTGTGCTTGAGTAATTCGTGGATTAATCAGCACTTCAATATCTTTGATACTTTTTATTTTTTCCTGCCCTTCGTCAAAACCTTTAACGCGGAAAGCGATAATTCTCCTGTTAATGCCGATTTGCGGAGCCGCCAAGCCAACAGCATCATCTCTTTCCAGAAAAGAATCTGTCAATATTTTAATAATTTCCAACGATTCCTTATCCAGAGGCACGGGCAATTCAACGGATTTTTTTCTCAGGACAGAAGTATCCTTGGCATTTTCTCCCTTCTCATCCCATAGTGTTAAAACTCTTTTGGAGACCATAAACTCCACCAAAAAATTATTTTTGAGCCATTTACCACCTATTCTTCGTTATTTCAAGTTATACCAAGTTGCTTTCAAACATTAAATATGAATTTTTGAAAGCTTACTTGGTATTATGCCAGGTCAATCAACTTTAATGAAACTCAGATATTACAAGCGAAGTGCGGTAATATCTGTAAGTTGAATTATCCCAAGTGCGAAGCTAAGTGGGACTATATACCTGGCAGATAACAGGTAGAATTGTAGCTTGCAATAACTATATATCTTTTGTTAAACATATAAAGAGGATAATTTTTATAAAAGTTTAATTTACAAGGATTTATTTTTGATTAATCAAATTGTTACTAATATAGCAACGCGGGAGTTTGCCCGCGCATTGAAATTCGAAGAGGGTGTTATACCGGAGTTGCCTTTCTGCAGCGATGAAAAAACGCGCCTCCTCTATATGCATATTCCTTTTTGTGAAGAACTTTGTCCCTACTGTTCCTTTCACCGGATAACTTTTACCGAGCCGCTCACCCGGAAATATTTCAAAGCGCTGCGTCGGGAAATCAACCTCTATCAGGGAAAAGGCTATAAATTCAAAGGGATTTATGTTGGTGGCGGCACGCCGACAGTGCTGATTGATGAGCTGGCTGAAACACTTCTTCTGGCGCGGGAAATTTTCCCTGTCCAAGACATATCCGTAGAAACAAATCCCAATCATTTAACTTCAAATAATATTGAAATATTGCAACAAAGCGGCGTCCAAAGACTTTCCGTGGGAGTGCAGACATTCAATGACGATATGCTGAAAAAAATCGGGCGTTATGAAAAGTATGGTTCAGGCGAAATTATCGCGGAAAGGCTTAAAAATACGCAAGGATGTTTCGATACCTTAAATGCCGATATGATTTTTAATTTTCCCGGACAAACACCCCAAATGCTCAATGAAGATTTAACCATTTTGCTGAATTTAAACATGGAACAAACCACCTTTTACCCACTGATGGTTTCAGCTATAACTCAAGGCATCATGGAAAAAACCATCGGAGCGGTTGATTTCAAAGGCGAACAAAAATTATACGAACTGATAGTCCGGCGTCTGGAAAAAAATTATGATTTTTCTTCAGCCTGGTGCTTTTCCCGCAAAAAAGCTCTGAGTGGAGTTCCCTCCGACAGAAGCCGGAGGCTCCCTGTAATAACGCGACCTTCCGCGAATGAGGCCTGCCCTCGACCTGATTGGGAAGACGCATTCCTCCCTCAACTGGAGCCGGGGGATTCCAAGTCTCGCGGGATTGATGAATACGTTGTTGACTACGACGAATATGCCGGTTTGGGCAGCGGTGCGATCGGCTATCTGCACGGGACTTGTTATTCCAACACTTTTGACATCGCGGAATATATCGCTTCTCTGGAACAAGGCAGACTTCCGCTGAAAGCTTCCCGCAAGTTTGATCTTCACGACCAAATGAGTTATGATTTCTTAATGAAATTATTCAGCACAAAACTGGATATCACGGCCCTGCAGGAAAAATATAATGGTAAGTTTTTAAAAACTTTATGGAAGGAAATAGCCGCCTTTGAAATCGTCAGAGCTTTTCGTTATTTTCCTCCTTATTTGCATTTAACGCCGCGCGGCCATTATCTCTGGGTGATAATGATGCGGGAGTTTTTTATCGCCGTTAACAATTTTCGAGAATACTGCCGCAAACAGGCCAATATTATATGAAATATTAACACATGTGGTTCGACATGACAAAAATCTCCCCTCACCCCTCTTTAATACCCTGAATAACCTGAAGGTTACGCGGGGGCACAAGTAAAAGAGGGGGAAAACAAGGAATTTTTGCATCCTTAATAATAAATTTAGTTGCCGGAACAATAATGAATCAGCAGTCAACAGAAATACGTTTTACGATAGATAAAAACCAATGCGGACAGAGGCTCGACATTTTTCTGTCACAAAGCGAGGTGGCGCTTTCCCGTTCACAGGTAAAATACGCCATCGAAGAAGGCGATGTATTGGTTAACGGCAAAGAACCTAAAGTGAGTCAGAAATTAAAAGAAGGCGATGTCATTATCCTGAACAAAAAACCGCCGATAGAGGCAACTGCACTTCCGCAGGACATGCCCCTTAATATTGTTTATGAAGACGAGACCATTATTGTAATCAATAAACCGGCGGGATTGGTGGTGCATCCGGCGCCGGGCAACCCTGACAAAACCCTGGTCAACGCCCTGCTCTTTCATTGCCACGATTTATCGGGAATCGGCGGCGTTTTGCGGCCCGGCATTGTTCATCGACTGGACAAAGACACTTCCGGTCTGATTGTGGCGGCAAAATCAGATGAAGCGCATCATCATCTGTCGGCTCAGTTTGAAAAACACGATGTGCACAAGAAATATCTGGCGCTCGTCTGGGGAAACGTGAAGGGCAATCACGGAGAAATAATAGAGCCTGTGGGCAGGCATCCGGTCAACCGCAAAAAGATGTCGACAAAAAGTAAACGCGGCAAAGGCGCGCTCACCCTTTGGAAAGTGCGCGAACGCTACGACGTGGCAACTCTTTTGGAGGTGGAGATTAAAACCGGACGCACTCATCAAATTCGCGTACATCTGTCTGATCGCGGTTATCCGGTTGTCGGGGACGCTGTTTACGGCAACTCCGCCAGAATCCGCTCTATCAACGATCCCCTGCTTAAAACCAGGCTGAAAGAATTTAATCGGCAGGCACTGCACGCGGCATATCTTTCTTTCATTCATCCGCTCAAAGATGAGCGGGTGGTATTTACAGCGGATATGCCCCAAAACATGATCGATTTGTGCGCGCAATTGCGCTTGAGCGTTAAGCCTGTTGATTCAGCCACTGCTAATTGGAAAAATAAATTAAGGTAAAGAAATGTTTCGCCTGACTAAAAAACATTCCATAGAATATTTCGAATCTTCACTTTTGAGCGAGTGCGATTTTTTAACGCACGCCTTCTGCACGAGACTTGGCGACGTCTCGAAAGACGAATACGCTTTTCTCAACATAAGTTTCAAGGAAGGCGATTTTGAAAACATGATTTTGCAAAACTGGAATCGTCTGGCCATGGCCTTTGCCATACCGCTGGAGCATTTTCTCACCTTAAATCAGGTTCACGGCGACGATATTTTTGTCATCAAACCGTTTGGCGATTATTTTCCTTTAGATGAATCTCTGAATTATGACGCCATTGTCACGGCCCGCAGAAATCTGGCGATTTGTATAAAGACTGCTGATTGTGTGCCGGTATTTATTGTTGACAGAATAAAAAAAATCATTGCCGTGATTCATGCCGGCTGGAAAAGCACCGCACTGGAGATCACCGCCAAAGTAGTTCGCCTGCTCCATGAAAAATACGATTCATTTCCGAGGGATATTCTGGCGGCCATAGGTCCGGCTATCGGTCAATGCTGTTTTGAAGTTGATGCTGCGACGGCGAACGTTTTTTTTGAACAAAAGAACAATGAGGCATTTTTATTCCCCGGCGGCAAACCGAATAAATGGATGCTGGATTTGGCCGAAGCCAACCGCCAGCAAATTATGAATTGCGGCATTCTGGAAGCAAATATAGATGTCTCCGATCTTTGCACATCCTGCCGCCAGGATTTATTTTTCTCGCACCGGGGTTCGGGCGGAATCACTGGCAGACAAGTTAATTTTATGATGATTAAGGGGGATGCCCCCTGCCGCGTTCTAACAATTAGTAACGAATTCCCGCGGATTCAATAAAAAAGAGATAATTTTCTTTATTGACAGTATTTATTTTCAGTATTACTTAAAGATCACGTATTTTAAAAAGGAGCAACGCAAATGATTATCGTTACAGGTAGCGCCGGATTTATAGGAAGCGCTTTTGTCTGGAAGCTCAATAAGGAAGGCTTTGATGACATTGTCATAGTCGATAAACTGGGAACCGATGATAAATGGAAAAATCTGGTTAATCGGCGTTTTATTGATTACATCCATAAAGATGATTTTCTACAAATGATTGCGGCTGATAAAGTTCCTTTCAAAACAAGCACAATTGTGCACATGGGAGCCTGCTCATCCACTACTGAACGTGACGCGGATTATCTCTGGAATAACAATTATCTTTACACCAAAACACTGGCAGAATGGGCTATTAAGCGCAATATTCGCTTTATTTATGCCAGCTCCGCGGCAACTTACGGCGATGGAACACAGGGCTTTTCCGATGAGCACAGCAAAATAAGCCGATTCAAACCAATCAATATGTATGGTTACTCAAAACAGATTTTTGATTTATGGGTCTTGAGAAATTCCCTGGAGAAAAAAATCGCCGGAATAAAATTTTTCAATGTCTTCGGCCCCAACGAATATCACAAAGGCGACATGACCAGCGTGATTTTCAAAGCGTTCCATCAAATCAGGGAAACCGGCAAGGTGAAGCTTTTCAAATCTTACAAAAAGGAATACAAAGACGGCGGACAGATGCGTGATTTTGTTTATGTCAAGGATTGTATTAACGCGATGTGGTGGCTCTTTAACAATCCTAAGGCCAACGGCATTTTTAATCTGGGAACAGGAAAAGCCAGGACTTGGAACGATCTGATCAAAGCCGTTTTCGTAGCAATGAAGAAAAAAACAAACATCGAATATATCGCCATGCCCGAAGCTTTGCGCAATCAGTACCAGTATTTTACGCAGGCGGAAATGAAAAAACTAAAAAGCGCTGGCTGTCCGGTAAAATTTTCTTCGCTGGATGATTCCGTGCGGGATTATGTGACAAAACATTTAAAAAAAACCGATCCGTACTTGGGAAAGTAAAAAAAAGATACAAACAGAATTCATTTTGTTCAATTATACTGTTTGAAACGGCTTCATAAAAAGCTCCAGAGAACAAGGCGCACAAAGCCTGAGGAGTGAGGCCTACTTGAGTGTAGGCCGCAATGATGAAGGCTGCCGTGCAACGCAGTATATGGACTTTTTACGGAGTTGTTTATGAAAAGAGAGATTGTTTGCATAATCCCTTCAAGGTACGAATCCAGCCGTTTCCCCGGTAAGCCACTGGCTGACCTGTGCGGAAAACCGATGATCCAGCATGTCTATGAACGCGTGGCAAAAGCTAAAGCAGTTCCTTATGTGGCTGTCGCTACTGACGACGAAAGAATCTTTAACGCTGTGAAAAAATTCGGCGGCAACGCGATCATGACGGCCACCACACATCGCTCCGGCACGGACAGAATTGCCGAGGCGGTTAAATCTCTGAATCTACCCGCCGACGCGATTGTCGTCAACATTCAGGGCGATCAGCCGATCTTTGAACCGGCGCAGGTAGACGAAGTTATCCATCCGCTCCTTGATGATTCATCCATCAACATGTCCACGCTGATTTATAAAATTATTCTGGAAAAAGAAATAACCCATCCTCACGCGGTTAAAGTTGTCCTCGATCATCAAAATTTCGCCCTTTACTTTTCGCGCGCGACGATTCCCTATGTGCGCGACAAATCTTTGAAAGCCGATTACTACAAACATCATGGCATCTATGCCTATCGCCGTGATTTTCTCGATATTTTCACCGGACTTCCAGAAGGAAAACTGGAAAAGCTGGAAGCGCTGGAACAGTTGCGCGCGCTGGAATACGGCTACAAAATAAAAGTTGTCATTACTCCTCATGATTCTGTAGAAGTCGACAATCAACAGGAGTTGGAAAGAGTGCGCCAGATACTCACGGCAAAAAAATAGAAATCATAAGGCGCAAACGCATGATAATTCTAAATAATAAATTGGTATGTAGGGTAACATTGGCATGTGTTTTTTTTATACTGATCGCGACATTCCCCGGCAACGCCGCTGAAATTGACGACAGTCTGGCAAAATGCGCAGCAATCAAAGATGATAATGCCGCAAGATTGAAATGCTTCGACGATCTGGCAAATAAACAAAATGCTGTAAAAGAAGCGGTTAACCTGAGCCCTGTTGAAAAAAAAGATACCGCTATCACCGCTGAAAAAGCGGCAGCAAAAGAGCCTGTCGCGGAGAAAAAGGTTATTTCTGTTATGGAAAAATATTGGGATATGAGCCTTGATCCCAATAAGGAAAAAAACATTTTTGTACTTTGGCCATATCGCCCCAATTATTTATTGCCGGTTACCTATAATTCATCACCCAATGAAGATGTCCAACTGGATATTGATCCTCAAGCCAAAACACAATACATCGAAGCAAAATTTCAAATAAGTTTTAAAATGAAAGTATGGGAAGATTTAGTCAGAGGCTCACTAAAAAATATAATTGAAAATAATACGGGGATTAAAGGCGTAGATATCTGGATAGCCTACACGCAACAATCGTTCTGGCAGCTTTACAACTCGGCGTTTTCTTCACCTTTTCGCGATACCAACTACGAACCGGAACTGCTTTTCAATATCCGCACCCAATATGAAATTCCCGGTCTTATGGGGACAAAACTGCAATTTATAAACATCGGGTTTAATCATCAATCCAATGGCCGCTCCGTACCCCTTTCCCGCAGTTGGAACCGGATTGTTGCCAATTTCGGAGTGGAGAAAGACAACTTTGGTCTGTTGTTTAAAACATGGTACCGGATTCCCGAAGACGAAACAAGTGACGACAATCCAGATATCAGCCGTTATATTGGATATGGCGAGCTTTGGGGGACGATCTACTGGAAGAAGCAACGGTTTGCCGTGATGCTGCGCAATAATTTACGATCGGATAATTTCGGCGCCGTCCAACTTGATTGGAGCATCCCGCTGTCCGTAATTAACAAGGAACTGGGCGACAAATTCAGTTTCTATATTCAGTATTTTAATGGTTATGGAGAGAGCCTGCTCGACTATAACAAAAGCATCAACCGGATTAGTGTGGGGTTTATGCTGGCGGATTGGAACTGATGTTCTTGTAAAAAAATAAACTCGTATATTAACTAACAGTGCGCTAATTATTATTATGGATAATAGTCGATTCAATGGAATTGTAATTCTGGATAGTATACCAAAAGGAGAACTTAATACTGCACGTAGATTAAAAGAAGAACTTAACGATATAGCCTGTTATGTAGCAGACGGTCTTAATGTGCATTATATTCGTGTCGATACAATTACTTCCCTTGAAGAAGGGATTTCATATATTTTAAATGAAATTCGGGGCAAGGGTTTGCAACCGTGGATTCATCTAGAAGCACATGGTTTATCTGATGAGAGTGGTTTTCAACTTGCTAGTAGTGAACAGTACAGTTGGAATCAACTTAAGGAACTTATTACGCCAATAAATATATTTATGGGTCTTAATCTTGTTCTTGTATTGGCTTTATGTTTTGGCGGTAGTTTTGCCAGTGCTATACGAACCATTGATCGTGCACCAGTACTAGGCCTTATAGGACCGAAACGGGAAGTTACAATTGGTGAAATAGAGAAAGGATTTCCATCATTTTATAGAACTTTGTTTGAATCACTTTCACTAAAGAAAGCTATTGAAGCATTAAATTTAAGTGCACCAAATCTTTACTATAAAACTTCTGCAGAACGATTTTTTTATGACGTGTGGGCTAAATATAAAAAGGATGCGTGCTCAAAAGAAGAAATTAATAAACGTGTTCGTAAAATGTACAGAATAGCAAAATCAAAAGATTTACCAAGAACGCCAAGTATCGGGCAGTTGAAACGGTTATTGCAAAGTAAAGAGAGTACCTTATTTGAAAAATATAGAGATACTTATTTTATGTATGATATCTACGATTCCAACAGAACTAGATTCCCGGTTACATATAAAAAAGCTGAAATCTATGCCTCACGTTAGTTCAACGTAATTCAAATCTATTTGATTGAATGTAAAAAACTGTCATTGCCGGGTCAAGCCCGGCAATGACAGTTTTTCTATTTTGGGTTTTTAATTAATCCTTAAATATAGCTCCCGTCGAAGCTGACGTCACCAGCTTCGCGTAGCGTGCCAGATAGCCGGTGGTTATTGCCGACTTGAAAGGCTTCAAAGCTTTTTTGCGCTTGGCCAATTCTTGATCACTTACATTCAGATTCAGCTTCTTGGCCGGAATATCGATGGCGATGATATCACCTTCTTTAACCAGCGCGATCGGGCCGCCTTCCGCCGCTTCCGGCGAGATATGACCGATTGCCGCGCCCTGTGTGCCGCCGCTGAAACGTCCATCAGTTAATAGCGCAACGGTTTTATCCAGGCCCATACCCACGATTGCTGATGTGGGCGAGAGCATTTCTCTCATGCCCGGTCCGCCTTTGGGACCTTCATAGCGAATAACCACAATGTCACCGCCTTTAATTTTCCCGCCCATAATTGCGGCAATGGCGTCATCTTCGCAATCAAACACGCGGGCTTTGCCATCGTTTACCTGCATGGCCTGCGCGACCGCGGATTGTTTCACCACCGCTCCATCCGGCGCGAGGTTGCCGCGCAAAATCGCGATGCCGCCTTGCTGTGAGTAGGGATTTTTTAATGGCCGGATGACTTCCGTATTTAAAACACGGGCGCTTTTTAAATTAGCGCCGACAGTTTTGCCGGTTACTGTAATTGCCTTCTCATCAATGACACCCAAGGCGCTGATTACTTTCATTACGGCCTGAATACCTCCCGCAGTATCCAAATCTTCAATGTGATGAAGGCTTGCAGGACTCAGTTTGCAGAGGTTGGGAGTTTTTTCGCTGATTTTATTAAAGAGGTTCAAATCGAGCCTGATTCCCGCTTCATGCGCAATGGCGGGAATATGTAAAACGGTATTGGTGGAACAACCCAGCGCCATATCCACGGCGATGGCGTTTTTAAAAGCAGCAAGCGTACAGATATCGCGCGGCCTGACGTTCTTTTTGAGCAAATCCATTATTTTCATCCCGGCATGTTTGGCCAGCCGATGACGGGAAGCCAGCACTGCAGGAATAGTCCCGTGACCGGGCAACCCCAGACCCATTGCTTCCGTGACACAATTCATGGAATTGGCCGTGTACATGCCGGAGCAGGAACCGCAGCCCGGGCAGGCACAATCTTCCAGTTGCTTCAACTCGGCGGCAGTAATCTTTTTGGCTTTGACTGCGCCGACACCTTCAAAGACACTGATAAGATCAACGGCCTTACCGTGGAGTTTTCCCGCCAGCATTGGTCCGCCGCTGATAAAAATGGCCGGTATATTGAGGCGCAACGCGGCCATGAGCATGCCCGGAATAATTTTGTCGCAGTTGGGAATGAAAACCAGAGCATCAAACGGATGAGCCATCGCCATAATCTCGATGGAGTCGGCAATCAGCTCGCGGCTGGCGAGCGAATATTTCATGCCTTCATGCCCCATCGCAATGCCGTCGCAAACACCGATGACCGGAAATTCCACCGGCGTTCCTCCGGCCATGCGGATTCCCGCTTTGACATCTTGAGCGATTAAATCCAGATGGATGTGTCCAGGAATGATTTCATTGGCTGAATTGACCACGCCGATCAATGGCCGTACAATTTCTTCATCCGTGTAGCCCATCGCCTTGAAAAGTGAACGATGCGGCGCCCGCTCAAAACCTTTTTTCATGAGATCGCTTCTCATTGTTTTCTCTCCCTTAATTCATAATATTTCTAAAAACGTATTTTTTTGTCATTCCGGGCTTGAACCGGAATCTAGGGAATAATTAACAATACTGGATTTCCGCTCTGAGGCGGGAATGACAATTTTATCGGTTTTATTTTTATAAAAGCCTTGTTATTTCTTCTTCCGTTTTTCCGGTCTTAACTCGCGCACGGCGGCTCCCGCCTTCCACAATTCCGAATCTCGCATTTCTTTGAGTTCGGCTTCCAGTTTAACTTTGTAATCCGGTGCGCTGTTAACTCTCAACACGATTTCCGTTTCTTTGCCAGTCGCGACTGAATTATAAAGCTCGGCAAACACAGGCTCAACAGCCTTGCGGAATTTATGGCGCCAGTCCAGGGCTCCGCGTTGAGCTGTAGCTGAACAATTGGCGTACATCCAATCCATGCCGTTTTCCGCAACCAATCGAATGAGGCTTTGTGTAAGTTCTTCCACTGTTTCGTTGAAGGCTTCGCTGGGAGTGTGGCCATGTTTGCGCAATTCATTGTACTGCGCCTCCATCATTCCCGCCAGCGCACCCATGAGAACACCGCGTTCACCGGTCAAATCACTGTAAACTTCCATCTGGAAAGTGGTTGGGAATAAAAACCCGGAGCCGATGGCAATGCCCAAAGCCAATGTCCGATCCATCGCGCGGCCTGTGTAATCCTGATGCACGGCAAAGCTGGAGTTTATACCGCTGCCGTCCAGAAAATTCCTGCGAACGCTGGTTCCCGAGCCTTTAGGCGCAACCATGATAACATCCACAAAATCAGGCGGAATAACACCTGTCTGCTCTTTATAAACAATGGAGAACCCGTGCGAAAAATAAAGCACGTCGCCTTTTTTCAGATTGGCCTTAACTATGGACCAGAGAATCTTCTGCGCGGCATCGGAAACCAGATATTGAATAATCGTGCCGCGCTTAACCGCTTCTGCGATGGGGAATAGAGTTTTACCGGGAACCCAGCCGTCAGCGATGGCCTTTTTCCAATAGCGCTTGTCCTCCTTTGCCTGACCGATAATTACATTAATGCCGTTATCCTTCATATTTAAAGCCTGTGCCGGCCCCTGAACTCCATAACCGAGCACCGCTACCACTTCTTTTTTCAAAACTTTCTGAGCTTTTTTCAGAGAAAATTCTTTCTTTGTAATTACATCTTCAATGACGCCGCCAAAATTAATTTTTGCCATAATACCCCCTATGATTTAATATTAGTGAAACTCCAATTTAATGAGACTCAAATATTACAAACGCAGTGTCATAATATCTGTAAGTTGTAATGAGGCTGAAACTTCAAAAGCAAATAACCTAAAGGTCACTATAGGCGCATTGAAGTTTTTTAGCCGAATTATCCAATAGCCTTTGGCTATTGGAAATTATCCACGTGCGAAGCTGCGCGGGATAATAATTAGTTTTCCAGATTCAACGCTATAATGCCTGTTCTTGTTATATCCGCGATACCCAGCGGCTCCAGACGTGCCAAAGCAAAATCAATTTGCGACTGGTCGCCTGTTATTTCCAAAATTATATATGTATCGGCGGACACTATTATTTTCCATTTATTTGTGTCAACCGCTTTTTTTATCTGTTCTTTTTTGTCCGCCGTTAAATTCAGGAGGACGAGAATCAATTCACGGTGAATTGATTCTACATTAGTTAAATCATCAACCTGAATTACATCGACAAGTCTTCGCAATTGATTTTCAATACGAGTGACCGTTTCCTGACTGCCCACAGTGGTCATAACTATTTTTGATATTTCGTATTGCGTGGTCGCGTTCACGCAGAGGCTTTCAATGTTATAGCCTTTGCCACCCAGCGTCCCGGCGATTCTGGCCAGCACGTCCGGTTTGTTGTGAACAAGTATTGAAATTATGTGCTCCTTTTTTTCCATTTTTTACCCTCACCATTTTTAATATTTAAAACTTCGTATTTTTAGACTTAGTTAATTGATCATTTCTCTGCTGCCCAACGACATGTTGCTGATCGAATCACCCGGATGCACCATGGGATAAACGCATTCTTCACGCGACACCCGAAAATCCATTAGCACCGGGCAATCAAGCGAAAGTCCCTGCTTCAGAATAGATTCCACTTCTTCCGGCTTAGTAGCGCGCAGGCCGACAACCCCGAATGCTTCGGCCAATTTCACAAAGTCGGGGGCATAAGTCATATCCGTGTGCGAATAGCGTTTTTCATAAAACAATTCCTGCCACTGGCGAACCATTCCCAGATAGCCATTGTTCAAAAGAACTATTTTCACATTAATTTTGTATTGCGCTGCAGTAGCCAGTTCCTGGATATTCATCTGAATACTGCCGTCGCCGGCGATATCCACGACATGCTTATCCGGAAAAGCGCATTTGACGCCGATTGCCGCTGGCAGACCGAAACCCATTGTCCCTAATCCGCCTGAAGAAATAAAAGTATTGGGATTATCAAAAGTGAAAAACTGCGCTGTCCACATCTGATTTTGGCCGACTTCCGTTGTGATAATCGCGTCTCCTTTAGTTAATTTATGCAGAGTTTCAATCACAAACTGCGGTTTGATTACTTTGCCGTTTTGACAATACGTCAGAGGCACTTTTTCCTTCCATTCGGCAATCTGCCCAAGCCATTCCTGCCGTTGTGATGCTTCATATGTGTAATTGTGCTCATCCATGAACTTAATCAAATCCTTAAGTACCGCTTGAGTATCGCCGATTATTGGCAGATCAACAGCAACATTTTTATTAATTGATGACGGATCAATATCAATATGGACTATTTTGGCGTTGGCAGCGAAAGTTTCAATTGTTCCGGTAACCCTGTCATCAAATCTCACGCCAACTGCAATAAGCAAATCGCAATGGCTTATAGCCATATTGGCGTAGTAAGTGCCGTGCATTCCCAGCATTCCCAGCCAGAGCGGATCACTTCCCGGAAAAGAACCAAGCCCCATCAAAGTACCGGTAACAGGAATCTGATATTTTCTGGCCAATTGGGTCAGCAGTGCCGAAGCCTTTGCCAGAATAACACCGCCGCCGGTCATAATCAGAGGTCTTTTGGCTGAAGTCAGCATTTCAAATAAATTGGCCATTTTCTTAGGCGCCGGTTTATATGCCGCCTCGTAATTTCTAATTTTTATATTGAGGGGATCGTATTCCGTTTCGGCCACCATGACATTTTTCGGCAAATCAATCAAAACAGGCCCCGGTCTTCCCGAGCGGGCGATATGAAAAGCCTCCTTGATCGTCGGAGCGAGATCCTCAATACTGCGCACCAGAAAATTATGTTTGGTGCAGGGACGGGTTATGCCCGTGATATCGCATTCCTGAAAAGCGTCATTGCCGATAAGCCCTGTGGGAACCTGTCCCGTGAAAACAACGAGAGGGATGGAATCCATATTCGCCGTGGCAATGCCGGTAACGGTATTGGTGGCGCCGGGACCGGACGTAACCAGGCACACGCCCACTTTTCCTGTTGCGCGGGCGTAACCGTCAGCAGCGTGCACAGCGCCCTGCTCATGCCGGACTAAAATATGCTTCATGTCGCTTTTATAAAGCTGATCGTAGATATCAAGAACGGCTCCTCCGGGGTACCCGAAGATAATATCAACTTTTTCTTCTTCGAGCGCCTTGAATAAAATTTGTGTGCCTTTCAGCTTCATTCTATGTCCCCCTGAAAATTTTATTTATATACCCATATCAGTCAAAACTAAAAAAGCCGCCAGTTTCTTTGGGAAAAAGCGGCTTTGAGCCTGAAACAACAAAGCCGCGGGCTCTAGGGGCCTGCGGCTTGTATCTTTTATTTTTATTTCTTAAAGATACAGAGCGGCAGACCCCGTAAATACGACTACTACGAGTACCAATACTTTGGTCAGTATCTGAATGATGCCGCTTTTTAAATCTTTAAGAAACATATTTTCATTCCTGTTAAATTTTTTTCATTTATAGCTGAAAAAATAATTTTGTCAAGCCCCTTTATTTGTGAAACTCCAATTTTAATGAGACTCAAATATTACAAACGTAGTGCAGTAATATTTTTTAGTCGAATTATCCCGCAATGCGGAGGATATATTACGCGGCAGTTTACTGCGAAATCGGTTTCCAGACGCTTTCTTCGGTGTTTACCCGTGAAAATTTAGATTTTTTATCTGAATAAATCTTCTTTTTCTTCCGTTAAGTCATTAGATTTTTCACTGGGTTGTGCGTTAGCCAAAAAGGCTTCGGAAATAGTCTCTGATCCGTTAGAAGGACGGCCGGTCTTGGGATTAACCTTGACAAACACAATCCCTTCCGGTGTGGGAAAAGATTCCACAGGTGTGTTTTGTAAAAATTTTTCCATAAAATAAAGCCAAATAGGGGCCGCCGCTTTTCCGCCTACTTCTTGATTTCCCAGAGAGGCTTCCTGATCAAAACCTACCCAGACTCCGGTAATCAGAGAAGGAGTGGCACCGATAAACCAGGCATCACGAGTGTCATTCGTTGTTCCAGTCTTTGCGGCTACAGGCCTTCCTATGCTTTTAACCCGCGTGCCGGTGCCGCTTATCACAACATCCTGCATAACATAAGTAGTGATGAAAGCGATACGGGGATCAATAACCTGTTCGGACTGCACCTTTGTTTCTTCAAAAACATTACCCGTGCGATCAACAATTTTTTTAATGAAATAAGGCGTTACTTTTTTGCCTTGATCAGCCAAAACACCATAAGCTTGGACGAGTTCCTGCAGTGTTACGCCCGATACCCCTAACGCTAATGCTAATGTCCGCGATAGAGGGGAAGTAATTCCCATGTTCATAGCGTATGATACCGCGTAATCAACGCTAATTTGTTGCAAAACTTTAATGGTCACAATATTGCGGGAATGGACAAGCGCAGTCCTCATGGTAATCGGCCCCAGGAATTTTTCATCAAAATTTTTCGGTTTCCAGATACCACCTTCCTGGCTTGGATCTTCTAAAGAAATAGGAGAATCAACAAATATCGACGACGGATTCAAACCCTTATCGAAAGCTGCCGTGTAGATCAGTGGTTTAAAAGCAGAGCCAGGCTGCCTGCGGGATTGCGTTGCACGGTTGAATTCGCTTTTATTAAAATCACGGCCCCCGACCATCGCGCGAATAGCGCCTGTTTTCACATCCATGCAAAAAAGCGCTCCTTGAACAAGCCCGCGTTGATATTTTTGCCTGTCCTCCAATTCCGCCAAACCTTTTTCCACAGCATCACGCGCGTATTTTTGCGCGGGTAAATTCAAAGTCGTATAGATCGAAAGACCTTCCTTGTAAAGAACGTCCGCGCCGTATTTTTCCTGCACATAGCGGCGGACCGTTTCTACAAAATATGCGGCAACTTTATCTTTGGGTTTGATCGGCCGTAATTTCAATGGAGCGTCGGATGCTTTTGCCAGTTCTTCCTGCGATATGTAACCGTCTTCCATCATGCGCGTAAGAACGTAAACTTGTCTTTGTTTGGCTTTTTCATAATGAAGAAATGGGGAATAGCTGCTGGGAGCTTTAGGTAAACCGGCCAGCATGGCTGCCTCCGGAAGTTTCAGATCCTTGGCGTTTTTTCCGAAGTACCCCAATGCCGCCGATTCTATTCCGTAAGTGCCGTGTCCCATATAAATTTGGTTTAAATATAAATTTAGAATTTCATCTTTACTCAGGTATTTATCAATTTTGTAAGCAAGAATAGCTTCCTTAATTTTACGTGTGATTTTTTTTTCAGGCGAAAGATACATCATCTTGGCTACCTGCTGCGTAATGGTACTGCCGCCCTGGACGATATGCCCCGCTTCAAAATTTTTAAATACCGCTCGAAAAATGCTTTGTACATCCAGACCCTGATGCTGATAGAAGCGAGAGTCTTCTGCAGCGACAAAAGCATAACGGACTATCTTCGGAACTTCGGCAATACGGACAAGCTTTCTATCTTCCAGAAAAAACTCATCGATGAGTTCGTTGTTGTCATCATAAACACGGGAGGCGATGCTGGGGCGATAATCTTTGAGCGCGTCAATACCAGGTAAATCCAGAGTTAAGGCATAGTAGGTAACAGTACCACCAACCGTAACCAATAAGACACAAACAATTAAAACCAGAAAAAAAGTAAGAAACGTGGAAAGTTTCTGGTTTTCTCCTTCATTTTTAGTTGATCTTTTACGGCGTACCGGCATAATTTTTACTAATTATTATTCATTTTTTTCTGGAGTTACTTTTTTCTTTTCGGCAAATTTTACCACAAATATACTCACTTCATACAAAAACATCAAGGGAATTGCCATTAATATTTGGCTTAAAGCATCCGGTGATGGCGTTAAAATTGCGGCAACAATAAAAATAACTAAAATGGCATACCTTCTTTGTTTGGAAAGCATTTTGGCGTGAACTATTCCCAGTTTGGCCAGGAAGAACATAAAAATCGGCAATTCAAAAGATAAACCAAATCCCAGTAAAAATGTCACGAAAAGCGACAGATAATCACTGAACGAGATCATTGCCTGCAAATATTTATTATTAAAACTGACAAAAAATTCAAAGGCCGGCGGCAGGGCAATAAAATATCCGAACAAGACGCCGCTGATAAAAAGTAAAGTTGAGAAAAAAACAAAAGGCAGTACATATTTTTTTTCTTTGGAATGCAGAGCCGGCGCGATAAATTTCCATATTTGATATAAAATGAAAGGGCAAGTAATTATTAGCGAAGCAAAAAACGCCAGCTTCATATAGACAAAGAATGCCTCGGTTAATCCGGTATAAATCAAATAACTGTTTTTGGGCAAAACCCTGGTGAGGGGTCGGGTAACGATATCAAAAATCCAGTCCTTGAAATAATAGCAGCCTCCAAAACCAATGCCTATCGCAATTAAAGAACGGGTAATCCTTTTGCGCAACTCTACTAAATGTCCGGTCAGAGACATTTTGTGATCTTCGCCAGTTTCCTTTGTTTCCGAAGTTTCCGTTGTTTCCATAGTTTGAAGCTTTGCCCGTTTTCAGCTTTAAAATGTAGGGGGATCTATTTAAAAATTTATTGTTTGGGGGAAATTTTATCAGATGAACCGGTTTTTGCTTCTTCGGCATCAGGCTTCTTCATTAAAAAAGAATCCTGCCTGCCGTCATCGTTCTTCGGCTTTTCATCGTTTTTCAAGGCTTCTTTGAAATCTTCGGTTATTCCTTCGGTTGCTTTTTTGAATTCGCTGAAACCTTTACCCAAAGTTTTGGCCAAGTCCGGCAAAAAAGAATTCTTCCTGCCGTCGCCAGTCTTCGTATTTTCATCATCTTTCAGGGCTCCTTTTATATCTTCGGTAGCGCCTTCAGTTGCTTTTTTGAATTCGCTGAAGCCTTTACCCAAAGTTTTAGCCAAGTCCGGCAATTTTTCGGGCCCAACAACGAGCAGTGCAATTATTGCAATTACTAGAAGCTCCGGCAGTCCTATGCCAAACATTGATAATTAATCTCCCCGTGGTACTTGAGATATACCTATATATTGATTCCTGTTTTTGTCAATGTTTTTTGAGAGCGCTGTTAATGAAGGATTAATCGAATATATTTTGTATCTTTTATAAATCAAATCCCGATAGCAAGCAGTCTCACTTATACCTACAAGTCAACGATTATCAATTTTGAATTGAAGTGATGATTACTATTTGAACTGTAGCATTTAACATTGTTTTAGAAATTTTAGTACTTCTACCTTTTCTTACATTTTAAGAACCCATATGCTTTTTAAAGTGAATTACCCCGCCCTGTGGGCGGGGTAATCAAGTTTTAGACTTTCATAAACTATGTATCAAGGACAGCGGCTCTTTGATGAGTTTCCCGTGGCTTTATAATAAGCCGCTGTCCCCGATGATTACTGAATAGCCCCGGTTGTCGTGACGGAGGCAGGATCGGTCCCCGCAGCCACTGGCGTTCCGGCGGTCAAAGCCCCGGTGGTCTGATCGATGGTATAGACCGAGATAGTGTTGGAACCCTCATTTGCCGCATAGGCGAATTTACCCGAGGGGTCGACCGTGACGGACATAGGCTCTGACCCGGTACCCACTGCCGTTCCGGCGGTCAATGCCCCTGTGGTCTGATCGATGGTATAGACCGAGATAGAGGGGGAACCCGCATTTGCCGCATAGGCGAATTTACCCGAGGGGTCGACCGTGACGGACATAGGACCTGACCCGGTACCCACCGTCGTTCCGGTGGTCAATGCCCCGGTGGTCTGATTGATGGTATAGACCGAGATAGTGCTGTCACCTGAATTTAGCGCATAGGCGAATCTGCCCGAAGGGTCGACCGTAATAGATTCAGGATTTGTCCCGGCAGCCACTGGCGTTCCGACGGCGGTCAAAGCCCCGGTGGTCTGATTGATGGTATAAACAGAGATAGTGTTGCCACCATAATTTGCCGCATAGGCGAATCTGCCCGAAGGGTCGACCGTGACGGATTGGGGATTCGTCCCGGCAGCCACTGGCGTTCCGGTGGTCAAAGCCCCGGTGGTCTGATTGATGGTATAGACCGAGATAGTGCTGGAACCAAAATTGGCCGCATAGGCAAATCTTCCCGAGGGGTCGACCGTGACGGACACAAGATTTGACCCGGTACCCACTGCCGTTCCGGCGGTCAATGCCCCGGTGGTCTGATTGATGGTATAGACCGAGATAGAGGGGGAAAATTCATTTGCCGCATAGGCGAATCTTCCCGAGGGGTCGACCGTGACGGAGTAAGGACCTAACCCGGCAGCCACTGCCGTTCCGGCGGTCAATGCCCCGGTGGTCTGATTGATGGTATAGACCGAGATAGTGTTGGAACCATAAGTGGCCGCATAGGCAAATCTTCCCGAGGGGTCGACCGTGACGGACACAGGATCTGACTCGGTACCGGTACCCACTGCCGTTCCGGCGGTCAATGCCCCGGTGGTCTGATCGATGGTATAGACCGAGATAGTGTTGGAACCTGCATTTGCCGCATAGGCGAATTTTCCCGAGGGATCGACCGTGACGGATTGGGGATTCGACCCGGCAGCCACTGGCGTTCCGGCGGTCAATGCCCCGGTGGTCTGATCGATGGTATAGACCGAGATAGTGTTGGAACCCCAATTGGCCGCATAGGCGAATCTTCCCGAGGGGTCGACCGTGACGGAGGAAGGCCACTTTCCGGTAGCCACATAGCCTTTATGACGCAATTGACCAGTACTGGCATTGACGGTATAGATGGAAATAGTGTTGTCATTATAATTAGCTACATAGGCAAAACGCGGATAGACAATAGCCACGGCTACCATGCTTGCCGGATTGTTGGTGGTTACCTGAGTCCAGGAACTTCCATCCCATTTCCAGATGCCACCTCCCGCAAAGGAACCGTACAGATTTGTGCCCGAGGTCGCCATTAAATTCGGATTGTTGGGCGTTACCTGACTCCAGGAACTTCCATCCCATTTCCAGATGCCAGAACTCCCGAAGTCACCATACAAGATCGAACCTGATGCCACCATCGCTTCCGGATTACTCGGCTTTACCTGACTCCAGGAACTTCCATCCCATTTCCAGATGCCGGAACCGGTAAAGGAACCGTAGAAATTCGCGTTAGTGGCCGCAAAAGCCATATTAATGCTAAGAAAACTGCAGATAAGTGCAATGACAACTACGATACATTTCTTCATAATGCCCCCTCCTTTTTTTATACCTAGTCCTCTGATATGTAATTTACCCTAATTCAGCACACCCCTCTTGTTCAAATCCTCGATACTCACTGACGGCGTCATCCCGTTGTTCCTTATTTTCTCCACCACAAATTCGGCAACTTTTTGCGCTCTTTCACTGGTCGTAAAACCTTCATTCCCCGGCAATCCCGGTATATTGGGTTGATGCACTAAAGGCCTGCCATATAAATGTCATACCCGAAGGTTTTATTAGCCTACGGTATTATCTTTGTGGCTATTTGAGCGTTGGAATAGTGGTTCTTTTGTTCTTTTACTTCTTTTTTACGACAGCTTCATTCGGGGATATTATTGATGTATCGAGAATGCAGGCAGAGATGAACAACACGAACAGAACTGAAAGGAAAATTGGTGTTGTCCTTTTGTGATTTCTCATCAATATAATCTCCTGATTCAGGAAAATTTACGAATCTTGTATTGATAAGACATTGTTTCTGTTGAAAGCGAGTATAGCAAGAACGTTCTGTCAAGGAAAATTTTGGCCGCAAAATGTGAGGTGTGCTGTAGATGTTTGTTGTCGTGGATGAATTGTGTTGATTACAGATTGAAAGCAAGCATCTTCATTGAGATCGGCATTTTGTGGATAACAGGAAGAAACAAATGCTTCACCTGCTTAGTTTTCAGTAATCAGCAGTTGTCAGAATTGAGACTTTTTCAGAGACGATTATCTAGAATAAAATATCGGAATTGTTTACTTGACAAACCATAATTAATCTCCTTGACAAAACCTTCTGCAAGTATATCGTGATGACGCACGGATATCTTTAGCGAAAGGAGCACTGTATGGCAAAACCAGGCGATAGACTCAGTGTAGGTTCACCTGCACCAGTTACCGGACAATACAAACACTCTGTATGTCCAAATACAATAATTTTAAACAAAACCAATATTGCACCTCCCTGTTCTATGGGGTCATGCCCCAACAAAGGAGCAGACTGGATATTCGTAAAAGAATTAACTTAATTGTCTTTACAAAGATATCCGTGCTTTTTTAAAAACCGTAATATTTCGCAATCGGAATATCCAAAAATTTTTCCAGTAGCCCATATCTCGATTACATCCGGTTTATTTTTTTTACTCCACTTAACTAATTCATAAATTAAAAATCTGACAGAATCATATTTATAAATAAATACGTTTTTAAAATTCTTACCTTCATTGAAGTAAACGGCCTTACATTTTTCGGTTCTTATCGCATTCTTTATCACCGTCATATATTTAGAATGAAACATCATTTGGGCACATAATTTTGTTCCCGCATTAACCTGTTCACAATAAGCGACAATTTGCCCTACATGTATATATTCTATATTTTTTCCCATTCAAACTGACTCTCTGTTAATTCTTTCGTTTCTTCCTTATCTTTTTTGGCTTTATCTTCATAAAAGCCGCAAGTGCTTTCTCGGCTTTTAAAGGATAAAGTGAAACCGGCTTATTGTACTGTTCTTTTATCTTCTTTTTCTTTTTTGTCATGCCATAACCTCTTTCAGCATTAGTCTTTTGCCTACAAAACCGTTGATTGCATTTTCCGTGCGTTCACCATCGGTTACTTTCCGATTATCCCATCTAAAAGAAAATTCATTGCAATACTTTGAAAGATGTTTCTTTGAGATATGATGAAAGGTTCCATTAACGCCACGCTTTAATAACGCGAAAAATGATTCCGCAGTATTGGTATTAATATCTCCTTTAGCGTATTCCCCTAAGCCGTGATTTACTACATCATGGCCTCCTTTAAAATCCTTCTCTATTCCATTATAGCTTTTAAATTCATCGGTCATTATTTTTGCTTCTTCACTTACCGCTTCCCTGATTGCTGCTTTCAGAGTTTTGGCTGTCACGTTCTTAATGGGTTTAGAAATAACATTTCCGTCACGTTCTACCATTGCCATTACTGGAGCTTTTTTCGTTCCCCGTCCACGTTTAAGGGGTATGCCGTTATTTGCACCTTTTCTTGGCTTTCCGCCTATATAAGTTTCGTCTACCTCAACAATACCTTTTAACAGACTAGCCAGCGGGTCTTCTTTCATTGCTAATCTTATTCTATGGGTTAAATGCCATGCAGATCTGTAAGAACCAAGGCCAAGATTTCTTTGAAGCTGTAAAGCAGAAACGCCTTTTTTATGAGAACACATAGAATGAAAAGCCTGAACCCATTGTCTCAAGGTAATATGTGATCGCTCCATGACCGTTCCTACTGTTACCGTGAATTGTTTCCGACAATCTTTACAGCGAAGCAAACCGTCTCTGACTTTCGTTGCCTTGCCTTCAATCCTAACAATATTGGTGCTTGCGCAATGAGGGCATTCAATACCTTTCGGCCATCGGATATGCTCAAGCATTCCTCTTGCTTCGTCTTCTGTTAATCTCCCTACATCAATAGCTGACATTTCTGAAATCCTTGTAAATGTGGATAATTTAAAATATTTTACTAAAAAATATTAACAAGTTATAAAATACTATAATTATTACAATAAATTTGATACATTATATAATGGATATAATCATTACACCCTAATCCATATAAAAGGAAAATTATAAAACCAGTGAACATAATTAACAATCCTATAAATAGACTTCTATTAACAGCATACCAACTACCATAAAGTTCTATTAAGAAACCTAAAAGGATAGCGATAAAAGGAGTGATAAAATGACACCGGACGAAAGAATTGCAAATTACACTTGGTTTCTTGCCGTTGTTGCAGGACTCCAATTTATTGCCTTGGGATTGCAATGTTTTGTTATGTATATTCAGAGCAAACGATTGAAAGAAACCGTTGAGGCTACCGAAAAAGCTGCCGACGCTGCCAAGAAAAGTGCCGATATTCTCCTTGAAATTGAGAAAGCGCACCTTGTCGTTACGGTTAATAATGGTAAGGCTATAGAATTTGGAACGGATGTCGCTGACGTTTCTGTGTGGAATAATGGAAGAACCCCTGCTACTATTATTAAATTCCGTTCTATTCTTTCGGGTAATGAAGATTTTCCTGATATGGAAGGGTCTGATATTCTCATGGGAACCGAATTGGGACGCAATGAAAAGATCATTATACATCTCCCTATAACGCAGAGTCAAGTTATCGGAGTGTCTAGAGGAACTATTAATATATTTTGTCACACGCTCATTGAATATGATGATATTTTTCAGCATAGAAACCCCAAAAGAAATACTTGGGAATATAAATTCGACATCTCTCATCCTGATGAGTCTTGGGTTATTTGTGGCAATAAGAAATTGAATCATCATACATAAAATAACGCTAAACACGATTAACCGTTTCACTCAACATCCCTCCTTTGGTTTGTTAAGTAAACAATTCCGTAAAATATTAGATACAAGTTTTACGTTTTATGAAAACTATTGAAAAAACGTGAACTGCCAAAAAACATAAACACCGCTCCCAAAATTAGCATAAAAAAAGCCATAATAAGCGATGGACTACCCCCGTACATCGGAATGTTGCGATTGGGATCAGACTGATCGTATCTAATTTCCATAGTATCATCAACCTGCAACATATCCCACTGCTGTTTGGCTATAACGCTGCTGACGCTGATTTTATTGCCGGTGGCAGACAAAAACCAGTAGTCCAGATAGTAATTGCCACTGCTGTCAGCTGCTGTCTGAAAATGCTTTTTCGTTATGTGACCAATGGCTCGCCCGCTATACTTCTGTAACCGGTTATAGTCTAGATAGGATCCCCAAGTTCCAGCCAGTAAAAAAAATCCTATACTTATACAGATTAAACCAAAAAAAATACCGGAAAAGGAAATCTTCACCCTTATATACCTCCTACCTTGTTAATTTGCTCAAGATATTTGTACCACATATTAAGTTAGAGTTCAGTCATTTGAAGGTCCCCCAAAAACTGGTCCATTTAAAGAGTTAGTTTTCTAGCCTCAAAAGCTCTGTTCTTGCGTAATCACTTGGTGTTCTGTTATCCAAAGAACTGTGAGGACGGAACTCATTATAATCCGTCTGCCATTATAACGATACGAGTATTGCCTAACAAGAAAGGTTTATATGAGTGCTGAAACCATCTCTTAATTCCAGACACGATTTGTCCAAAACCATTTGAAGAGTTGAAGAAAATGGCTCTCACATGCCCAAAAAGAGCAACAAAAGGCGTTCTAAAGACACGCCTCAATTATCTTTTGCTTATACTCTGGAGCCATTTGTTTGTTGATGCCAGTCAATAAGCATTTCTTTCTGTAATCCTCAAATCGTCAACCTCAAACAAAAATACAAGACTTCAATTTGTTATCATTGGTAAGTTTTTCTGTGAATTTTAAATATTTTGATATAAGAACGGCTGAAAATTAGATTTAAACATTATTAAAAATATTTTATATGTCATAACAATATTATTGAAAAGGTACAAATAGTGAAAAGACTGTTATTATTAGCAATAGTATTTGTTTTGTTTTTCTTAACCGGTTGCACATTACATATTACTAAGAATATTTCTGATAAACTTAACATTAGCGAATTGTATAATGCTTACACTGTTAAATCCACTGACTTATCCTCGCATTCAAAATGTGCGGCACCACCAACAATAAAAATAGTTAACATTGAATCTAGGACTAAAGACTACGAAGAATTAAAAAATCCACCATTTACTGGTGTAATAAATCCCAAGGAAATGATGGATAGTGTTGTTTTATATTTAAAAAATTGTTTCGAACAGAGCAATATAAAAGTCGATGACCAGTCTACAAAGGTTCTTCAAATAAAAATGATAGATATGAAATCAACAGCGGGTGTTTGGTCATTTGGAAGCTATTTCAAAACAGAGTTAATTATACCAGAAACTGGATTTACTAAATTTTATGAAGCCAGCGAAAATTCTGGAAATGGGCTCGCTGCATCTGCCTATGCTATTCATACCGTTACCAGACAAATTATAGACGACCAGGAAATTCAGAATTACATATTATGTCGATGATGAAAGATAGATATTGACACTCAAGGCAAAGTATATAGAGGAACTTTAATGGAGACAGCAGAAACGATAAGGAAAGGGCATCAGATGAAAGTGATAACACGAAAAGACGGCGATATATACACAGTCACGATCAACAGGCCCGACGTCAGAAATGCCGTCGATCTGGAAACCGCACAGATGCTCTATGAGGCCTTCCTGGAATTTGACAGGGATGATGAGCTATCCGTGGCCATCCTTCATGGCGAAGGCGGGAACTTTTGCGCCGGCGCTGACTTGAAGGCTTTAGCTGAAGGTACGCCCAACCGTCTGGAGCCCATTGGGTCGGCCCCTATGGGACCTTCGCGGCTATTTTTAAGCAAGCCCGTTATTGCCGCCGTTTCCGGTTATGCCGTTGCCGGGGGTTTTGAGCTGGCCCTTTGGTGCGACCTAAGAGTTGCGGAAAAGGGGGCCGTCTTCGGGGTATTCTGCCGGAGGTTCGGTGTTCCTCTTATAGACGGCGGCACGGTACGATTAGCCCGCATTGTCGGTATGGGTCGCGCCCTGGATATGATCCTTACGGGAAGAGCAGTTTATCCCGATGAGGCGTTACAAATGGGTCTTGTGAGCAGGGTTGTTGCCGATAATTGCTGTTTGGAGAAAGCCTACCTCCTGGCGCGTGAGATTGCCCAATTCCCGCAGAACTGCCTGCGCCACGATCGGCTCTCTGTTTATCAGGGTTTGGATTTAAGCCTAGACGAGGCGATGAACAATGAGTTCAATCATGGGATGACCGTCATCACCAGCGGTGAGACGATAAACGGTGCAAAATCGTTTAAAAGCGGCAAGGGCAGACACGGGACTTTTTAACTGAATAGCCCCGTCTTTACGAATGCCTCAATCTCGTCCTCGGTATATCCCAATTCTCGGAAGATCTCTTTCGTATGGTTTCCAGTTGACGCCGTCACTCCGGCGCTTTTATATACCTGCTTGGTATCCGAAAACTTGATGGGATTGGCGATCTGTTTGACCGTTGAGCCGCCTACAACCGGCAGCTCCACAATCATGCCCCGCTCCTTAGCCAGTGAATCCTCAAGAACCTCTTTCAATGTCATCACGGGTTCTACACAGGCATCGGTGGCTTTGAAGAGCCCACACCATTCCTCTTTTGTTTTTTTCTTTATAACAGCGCGGATGTCCGCTTTCACAGCAGCAAGGTCTATTGGCGCCAAGTCCTCCGGTATCAGGTCCGGACGTCTGAGCGTCTTACAAAAATTGGCGAAAAATTGTGGTTCGAGGCCCCCGAAGCTGAGATATTTACCATCTTTGGTTTCATAATAATCGTAAAGGGAGCTGCCATTAAGAACAGTTCCCTCGGGCTCGTGTTCTATTCCATCTACCAAATAGGTGGCGCCGAAAATAGTATTGAAGGCGATCATGCCATCGGTCATGGAGATATCGATGGACTGCCCCTTTCCTGTGGCGTTCCGGGAGATAACGGCGGCTAGAATGCCGATAATCGCATTATTGGAACCAGAGGCCACATCGGCGATTTGCATCCCCATCAGGCTGGGACCTTGCTCTTTTTTACCTGAATAAGACGCGATCCCCGAACGGGCGATATAGTTGATGTCATGGCCCGCCCGCGTCGCCATGGGTCCATCCTGGCCGTACCCTGTGAGAGAGCAATAGATAACATCCGGTTTTATGACTTTCAGATTTTCATAGGCAAGGTTTAACTTTGCCATGACACCGGGCCGGAACTGTTCGATGATGATATCAAATCCATGTTCAGAAATAAGTTGATGGACGATCCTTAAGGCTCTGGGATCCTTAAGGCTCTGGGATCCTTCAGATTCAGGGTGATACAGCGTTTATTCCTTCCCAGAAATGCCGACCCGGCCGAGATATCAGTTCCCGGAACAAAGGGTGGTAGAAAATCTCCCATATCTGGCCGTGAGCCGGAAACAATTCTCAACACTTCAGCTCCCATATCGGCAAGGCACATGGACGCATAGGGACCGGGCAGCAATGTCGTAAAATCAAGTATTTTGAGTCCATCAAGTGCACCTGGCATGGCAACTCCATTTGAATACAAGAAAATGTGTATATTGCCGGCCTGGATGAAACTTAGCAGGTTAGGGCTTATACGGATAGTTGATCCTTTTCTTATAAGATATCATAATTTCTCTGTTTATGAAACCTATACGTAATAGCTATATGCCTGCGTCGCCTCTTCCTTACCGACTCGATATTTTTTTGATAAAACTGATCTTACAATTGCAGCACCCGCCCAATCGTCATGATCTCCGCTTCTTTTGTTCCCTCATAGAGTTCAAGGATCTTGGCGTCCCGGTACCATTTCTGAACGGTATATTCATCCATATAGCCGTATCCCCCATGTATTTCGACAGCGGCATTGGCGCAAAAGACGGCTGTTTGTCCTCCCAGATACTTGCACATGGCGGCCAGATGGAAGTCCGGTTTACCGGCGTCTACAAGCCAGGCTGCCTTGTGGGTAAGCGTTCTGAGGGATTCGATTTTAATAGCCATCTCTGTGAGTTTGGCCATGGTCATTTGATAACTGCCGATGGGCGCCCCGAAGGATGTTCTCTCCTTGGCGTATTTGGCCGCTGCTTCCAGGCAGGCCTGAGAAAGTCCGATGGCCTGACAGGAAACCATGATTCTTGTAATGTCGAAAAAATGCATCAACTGATGAAAGCCCCAGCCTTCTTTTCCAATCAGGTTTTCCTGCGGAACACGAACTTCCTCAAAAGTAATTTCTGATGTATCGCTCGCCCTGATACCCATCTTGCCATGCAGCTTGTTCCGGATGACACCTTTTGCATCGGCCGGGACAATGATTTGGCTGAAGCTGTTGTGTTTTTTTTCTTCGGGTTTGCTGATGCATTGCACCACCATGAAATCGCAAACGGTTCCGTTGGTGATAAACATTTTGTTGCCGGTGATGACAAAATCTTTTCCATCCTTCACCGCCCTGGTTTTAACCGGAAACATCGGTGCCCGCATTGGGTTCGGTAAAAGCCCCGGCGGAAACACATTCACCACTACAGACGCGTGGCAGATATTTCTTTTTTTGCTCCCGAACCAAAATAAAAAATCGCCTCACAACCGAATGAAGCTGCCACAATGTTCAATCCGATCCCCATATCCACGCGGGAGAGTTCCTCGGTAATGATAGCATTGCCCATAATACCGACACCCGCCCCTCCATAGGCTTCCGGCACCCAAGCCGCCACGAGACCCTGTTGGGCAGCCTTCTTGCGTATATCAGGAGTATACTTTTCCTCTTTATCACAATCAAAAGATATAGGCACAATTTCGTTTACTGCAAACTTATAAGCCATGTCCTTCAACATTTTATGCTCATCAGACAGATCAAAATTCATGTAGATTATCCTTTCCAATGCGATTTAGTGAATTACCCCGCCCACAGGGCGGGGCATCTTAAAAAACTGGATGAGGGGGATTGCATCCCCCTTCCCCCCGCACCGCATTCATCCCCGTCCACAGGACGGGGTATTCTGCGGGAGGGGTTCATAAAAGTTTTTTCCGTAAAGATTATGGCTAAGGCCGGTAAGATCCGCCCACTTCATGGGGCCTCCCTTATCGGCAGGAAATCCTGTACCCCAGATCATTCCCACATCAATCATTCTGGGATCATCCACGATATGCCTTTCAAGAAGATCCTTCCCTACCTTGACCATGGCAGTCAGGACACCGGTCTGAATTTCTCCGGCAGTAGCCGTCTGCGGCGCTTTATGGGCAATGAGCGTCAAGAACTTCAGGATCCACAGTCCCGTCTTTCAGAAAGAAGCCCTTACCGGATTTTTTAAGACCCAGGCGGCCCGAGGCCACCACCTGATTCAATGTATCCTGCTTAATTCCCATACCCACAAGCACTTTGTAAGGGATGTCGATCCCGACTTCGTCGATGAGGCGAATGGGTCCCACGGGCATCCCAAAGCTCAACATGGCGTCGTCGATCTTTTCAATAGAATTTCCCGCCTCAAGATAATTTAAGACTCCTATAAAATAAGGCATGAGCAGGGCATTGACGACAAACCCCGGATTATCCCGGCAAACAATGGGGCGTTTGCGAATAGCAGCGGAAAAATTAAGGAGATTATCAACAGTCTCCCGGCTTGTAGCTTCCGCTTGTACTATTTCAACCAATTGCATCAGCCAGACTGGTGAAAAGAAGTGGGTTCCGCCAAATCGCTCTGGATGAGTTACATAACGGGACATTGCTGTGACTAAAAGAGAGGAGGTATTGCTGGCAACAAGACAATCATCCCGCACGGCCAAGCAGAGCTGCTGATATGTCTGCTCTTTGATATTAATATCTTCGAAAACGGCTTCAATCACCAGATCTATGTCTTTAAACTCGGCGCCATAGTCGGCGGTCGTAGTCAGCAAACCCATAAGCTGATCAACCGGCGCCGCGAGGCGTTTCTTTTCGGCCATACCGTCCAGTATCTTTCTAACGAATGCCTTGCCTGCTTCAAAGGTTTCAGGAAAGTCCTTGACGATTACGGGAATTTGCATATGACGCAGCACGTCAATGATGATGCCTCGCCCCATGGTACCGAATCCCAGTACCGCAATCTTGCGGATTGGCTTTGGAGAAAAGCCTTTTGTCATCATCCCTTTCGCTTTATCCGTCATGGTTTTGATGAAGAAGGTGTTAATACTGCCCTTTGCCTCGGGGGAGAGAGCAGTCTGGATAAAGTATTTTTTTTCAAGCTCCAAACCTTCCTCGATCGAAACTTTGAGACCTTCCTGCATTGACCTGATGGCCAACATTCGTCCGGGAAGTTCCCGCCTTTTGGTCAATTTAAGGACACCTTTGCGGGCCATATCGGCAACAGCGTCGATCTGGGAGAGGTCCTGTACCGGTCTCTTCAAACCGGTCTTGCCCATAATGATCTCTTGTAGAAATACCTTCGCGGAATCGAGAAGGTTCCCTCTTGTAGGTACCAACCGATCGATAATACCCAGTTCATGAGCCTTGACAGCCGGGATAAGGCTTCCCTTCAGAATCAACTCCACAGCCGGGTAGCCGATCAAACGCGGCAGCCGCTGCGTGCCTCCGCCTCCTGGGAAAAGGCCGACGTTGCATTCGGGAAGGCCGATAAGCGATGATTTTGCATCGGTTGATATCCTGGCTGTACAAGCCAGCGTTAATTCCAGTCCGCCCCCTGCGCAGATTCCGTTGATCGCTGCCACAGTGGGAAATTTAAGGTCGTTCCAGCTATTGAAAGAGTCTTGAAGAGTGTTGAGTAATTTCCTGACTTCGTCAGCCTCCGTCATTTTTTCTATCATTTTAAGGTTGGCTCCGGCACAGAAATTGTCAGGCTTGCCGGAAATAATAATGGCGCCGGAGAGGCCTTTTTCTTTTTTGATCTCAACAAGAAGTTCACGAAAACTGATCACCGCTGCTTCCGTCCAAGTATTCATGGCATTGTCGGACACATTGAATGTTACGATACCCACTTTGTCTTCTTTTTTTAAACTGAATATCTGACCGGTCATTATTTACCTCCTGATAAGGTTTTGGAACTATAACCCCATCATCTTTCCGACGATGACTTTCATAACTTCCGTGGTTCCCGCAAATATGGGAATGACTCTTACATCGCGGGCAAAACGGCAAATAGGATATTCTTCCATGTATCCGTAGCCCCCGTGCAATTGGACGCATTGGTAAGCGACGCGATTCGCCATTTCCGGTATCCAGGCCTTGGCCATGGATACCTTCATGACAATATCCTCGCCGGCAATGTGATCGCATACAAGGTTGTCAAGAAATGTTCTGCCTAATTCTACTTCCGTCGCCATTTCAACGATCTTGAATGTGTTATGCTGGAATGAACTGATGGGTTTTCCGAAAATCGTCCTTTCACGCGAGTATTTAATCGTCATCTGCAGCATCGCCTCGGCCATGGATTGCGCCATGACGGAAGCGATGAGTCTCTCACCTTGGAGCTTCTTCATCAGGAAGGAAAACCCTTGCCCTTCCTTGCCCAGAAGATTCGCCACGGGGACACGGCAGTCTGTAAAGTTCAATTCAGCCGTATCCTGGCTGTGAAACCCCATTTTGTCGAGGTTACGGCCTTTTTCAAATCCCGGTGTGCCGTCTTCCACACAAATGAGACTGATACCCTTGAAGGGAGGTTCCGCTTTGGTGTCCGTTTTAACGGCAACGATAACGAGATCACAGTTTATACCATTGGAAATGAAGGTTTTCTGCCCGTTGATGATATATTCGTTGCCGTCTCTTACAGCAGTTGCCCGGATTGCTGCCAAGTCTGACCCGGTTCCCGGTTCCGTCATGGCAATGGCTGTAATGATATTTCCCGAAGCACATCCCGGAAGCCAACGATTTTTCTGTTCTTCATTACCGAAACTATGAAGATAAGGAACAACAATGTCGCTGTGCAGACCGGCAAGAAGGCCGGTCGCGCCCACATAGGACAATTCTTCATTGATGATCACGGAATACTCGTAACCGGCGTTTGATCCACCGTATTCCTCTTCCAGCCACGGGCAGAGATATCCGTTCTCACCAATTTTTCTCCAGATATTTTTAGGCACGATTCCGTCGTGTTCCCATTTTTCGAGAAAAGGAACGACCTCTTTTCCCAGAAATTTACGGAAGCTTTCACGAAATATATGATGCTCCTGAGTGAATAGTTTTCTCGGCATGAAGAAATCCTTTCTTGTTCATTTTGTATTGGAGTCAAATAAACGCTATTCCTGCCTTTTCTACTGATAAGCGCTTCTCGAATATTCTTACTTAATCCACCAGCAGGATAACCGCTTCACCTTGTGCCAGGCCGCCGCATATGGCTGCCACACCATAGCCGCCGCCCCGTCTCTGAAGTTCATAGGCCAAATGCATCGTGATTCTGGCAGCGCTTGCGCCCACGGGATGACCGATAGCAATGGCACCGCCGTTGACGTTGGTCCTTTCCAGAATCTTTTGCCATTTCTTATCATCATCCTTCGCCAGCATTTTTGTGGCAGTCAGGGTAACGGCAGCAAACGCTTCATTGATCTCGATCAGATCCATCTGGTCCAGGGTCAGGCCCGATCTGTCCAACGCCTTCTGAATGGTATAGGCCGGGATTTCGGCAATCGCTCTGGGCGCCGTCGCCGATGCAACGGTAGCCACAATCGTAGCCAGAGGTTTTAGGCCTTTCTCCTTTGCTTTCTGCCTCGTCATGAACAATATTGCGCTGGATCCCGCACTAATGGGTGGCGCATTGCCGGCAGTAACCGTCGGGCTTCCATAAATAGGCCGTAGTTTGGCGAGCGACTCCATGGTGGTTTTACGTGGTGACTCATCCTTTTCAATGACTATGGGATCCCCTTTTTTCTGAGGAATGATCACAGGAATGAGTTCTTCGCCGATTTTGTACTTTCCCGCGGCAAAGGCCTTCGCATATTTCTCTTGGCTTCCCAGCGCCCATGCATCCTGCATCTCCCGTGTTACCCCATGCTCCAGTGCAACTTCCCCCGCATCCTTGGCTACCGGGTTAAATCCCTTGGCGGTGTATCCCAGTTCAAAAAGACCGTCTATAAGTTGGATATGCCCCAACCTTATCCCTTTTCGCAAGCCGGGCGCCAGATGTGGTGTCCGGGGCATATTTTCGGAACCTACGGTCATAGCGATTTCCGCTTCACCCGCTTTGATGGCCCGAAAACCCAGGCGCAGACAAGTGAGCGAGGAGCAGCAGGCTCGATCAAGAGTAAGAGAGATGTTTTCTGCGGGGAATCCTGCCAGGAGAGTAGCCTGCCTTGCCGGCACATCCGTTTCCAGGGCAAGCTCCGCCAGAACACAACTGCCGTAGTTGATTTCATCGATTTCACCGGGGTTGATCCCGGCGCGCAAGACAACTTCTTTCATGACCATGACCCCGAGATCAATACTGGGGATATCCGCCATAGCTGAATTAAAATTGCTGAAAGGCGTCCTTGCGGCGCTGACAATAACAATATCATCCTTGTTTTGCATATTTAATTATCTCCTCATCTGTTATTTGTGTTTTGTTCAGGATATACGCACTATTATTTAGCAGCCATCCGAATGGCCCCGTCGAGCCTGATCACTTCACCATTCAACATGTGATTTTCGATGATGTGTCTGACCAGCGAGGCAAACTCTGCCGGCTGTCCCAATCTCGGGGGAAATGGCACCATTTTCCCCAAGGCTTCGCGCGCCGCTTCCGGCAAGCCATGGAGTAAAGGTGTATCAAAGAGTCCGGGGGCTATCGTCATTACCCGAATCCCATAATCCGCGCACTCTCTGGCAATCGGCAGGGTCATGGCCACAATGCCGCCTTTGGAAGCGCTGTAATCTGCCTGACCGATCTGACCGTCAAAAGCCGCAACGGAGGAGGTGTTAATAATGACGCCTTTTTCTCCATCTACATCAGGCGGGTTTTTGACCATTTGTTCAACGGCCAGCCTGATGACATTGAATGTGCCGATAAGATTAATCTGGATGGTCCTGTTGAAGGCAGCCAGAGGCATCGGCCCTTTCTTGGATAACACTTTCATGGGGACAGCACCTCCGGCACAGTTGATGACGATGTTGATCGCACCAAATGCTTTCATGGTTTTGTCGATGGCTCCCTGGACACCTGCATCATCAGCTACATCCGTTTGGGCAAAGATAACTTCCTTGCCTAACTCGGCAGCAATTTTCTCCCCTCTGTCAGCCGCAAAATCGAGGATGGCAATTCTTGCGCCGTCAGAGAGCAAGCTCCGGACACAAGCCTCCCCCAATCCCGAAGCACCGCCGGTCACAATGGCAACACTGTTTTTTACGTTCATATGATTTCTCCTTATCTTATTGTTAATAAAAATAGTGTTCTCGAATCTGTTGCTTATACACTTTCTAAGATAGTCGCTGGCGCCATACCGCCGTCCGTGCACAAAAAAACAAGGGCGTAACGAACTTTCCGACGTCGAAGCTCATGAATTGCCGTAACGCTCAGGCGGCAACCGGAGTTGCCCACTGGATGTCCATTCATATTGGGTATAATCTTGAGAGCGTTAAATATTTCATGACTTGTTTCGGGTCTGATGTTTTCATCGAAATCACGGACGATTTCATTATTATCCTTATCTACGCTCTTCATCGGCAGAATTTCATTTTTAAAAAAGCTGCTAATGGTTGCTTCATGGTTCTTCCTTTGGCTGGCTACAACGAACATGTCGGTCCATGGTTCGTGAACACTTTCGATCGCTGCACAGAAATATTGAAACAGAAAAATGCCCGCTTGGTCTAGGTATGTAACACATACTTACCTAGCTGTCAAATATTTTTTATGGCTCAGATGTACCGGCTTTTGCATGGAGGTAAAGGAGATGGACTTGCAGAATTGGGTTAGTATTTTTATGCAGCAGATGATGCCACAAAGACGAAGGCTCAATAAATACGTTCTTTTCAGTTATTTTGCGGATTTTCTTTTTCCATTTGTCTTTACCGGTTTTTCAATGCCGTTAAAAACTAATTTACAGATTTCTTCCGTATATTCTTTCGTTTTTACTTTGGTCCCGAATATTATCTTCGGCAAGCACAGATGTTCAATGGCGCCATTAATCATCTGACGAATATAACGTGGAGACATATCCGAACGGATATCCCCACATTTTATTCCTTCCTCAAGAATATCCAACAGGATATTTGTATATTCTCTGAGCAGTTCATATGTTTCACTAGTAAAAAATTCCGGGAAATTACGTACTTCAATGATCAGGATTTTTGCAAAAACCGGTGTTTCCTGATAGTAACTCAGCGTTGAAGAGATGAACGTTTTAATCTTATCAAACGTCCCTTCGGCATCCTGAAGATTCTTACGGAGAATCTTCACGAAATCCGAGTTATATTCCTGCAAAACATAATGCAGTAGATTTCGTTTGTTTTTAAAATACTTGTAAATCAAGCCCTCATTGACGCCGGCCGTTTCAGCAATTTCCGTCCAAGTAATGGCATCGAAACTTTTTTTCTTCAAGAGCGAGATCATCGCCTTGGAGATCTTAATATGGCCCGGTGGGGTTGATAGCCGCTTCTGATCTTTGGGTCCATTGACCTTCATCATCATACCTACAAAATCAGAGATTTTAACAATATTTATATTTTTATATTTAAATGTGAAGTGTTTTGTCAATGAAAATATTAGGTGCCTTCCGATTGATCCATGATCGGCTTGGGGAGAAAGGTGCAATACGTCTAGTGCAAGAGGTACTATTGGGATAGGGAAATCAAACAAGCTGAAGGAAAGACTTTCAATGAACAGTTTTAAAAATGATCTTGTTACTATGGATTATGCACGCAGGTTAATAGAATTATTTTCCGATGAGTATGTTTTAAATCTCTGCGAGAGATACCAGGGAAATACAAAGATCAGATGGAAGGACACTATCAAGAATGTCGTTGAAAGAAATCGGCTAGAAAAAATAATTCAAATGGTAAAGTATTATTTGATCAAAAAGTTTTTCGATAAATTTTACTTTCTCCATGCATTAGTCTATCAATCATCGCTGAAGGAGGAATGGAAGCGTTAAATTTATATTCTCCGGCGCGAATGGAACGTGTGGATCTTTTAAAATGAGGTTGAAGCATAAATCTCCAATTGCCGGAAATATAGGGATAGCAATTTTGACGAATGAAGAATACCCGGGATTATTTTGTCCAGTGATTTGAGCGATTCTCACAGATTGTCAATGATGCAGGCTGGCATCGCCAGCGTGATATCTCCGGGCGTTGCGTTGCAGGTTGCCTTGCAGACCTCAAAATGACGTGTCGCGCTATTAAATGTTGCAAGCGAGCTTCTTCTCCCCTCCCGGAAATCACCTATCCGCTGCCTGCAGAAAATCACGGGTATGAACACCAACGCAAGCAGTGGGGTATTATTCCCTCCGCTTCGCGGGATTGTTCAACTTACCAATTCCGCTACGCTGCGCTTTCGGAATTGTAGTTTCAGCAATAAATCTGTTCCTTTTCTCTTCAATCAGGAAGCTTAAAAACCTTTTCAACTTCAATGAACTCCTTTTTTTTCCTGTCAGCGCTCCAGCCCAGCTCACTTGCCGCGATATCGGCGACCTTCCCTAGAACTGTTTCACCGGGATTGCCCAGTGTCCCAATGCCTGTTCTCCTGAAAAGAACGTCTTTTAATGTAACTGCCATTTCATTTTTAATCGCATACATTACCTCGGCTAAAATCTCGCCGTCATCGTTTACGATTTCCGCCAGCCTCTTATCCTGTCGCGCCAGATTCAAAACCTTGTCATATTCAGTGCCATAATTTCTGCCGAGGTATTCGACGGTCGTATTTTTAAAATCGCTGTTTTCTTTTTTTATAGAATCAATAAATTTTTCAATGTCCTCTATCTCGCAGCCGATAAGCCGTTGCTTATGAGTTTTACACTTGTCGAGTTTTTTCCCTAATCTTTTTTCCACGGTTTTTAAAACATTCTGTGCGAGATTGCGGCTGGTGGTATACTTGCCACCCTCGACTGTTATCAGGCCGGTAAGTCCTTCATCCGCATGATCATAAATCTCATATTTACGGGTAGTGGTATGCACATCCTCTTTCTGTGCATCGAGCAGCGGGCGCAGGCCGCCGTACGTAAACAGCACATCATTGTATTGAATTGGATTATTGTTGCCGAAATCCATGTTCACAGTATCGAGCAACTCCTGAATGCTTTGCCTAGTCACATGATGTTCATCCGGAGTTCCGGGATACTCCTTGTCCGTGGTTCCGATTAATGAATGCCCGCGCCAGGGAATCAGAAAAAAGTGGCCGGTCTTGGTCATGGTGCCGACGGCCTGGTTATTGATGAGATTCTTCACAATCAGGTGAATCCCTTCGGAGCGGCGGATCTTTTCATGCGAATCACCTTTCTTTGCCAATTTGAGGATTATGTCCGCCCAGGGTCCGGTGCAGTTGATGGTAAGTTTTCCTTTGATGGTGTGCGATTTGTTGTTCAAAAGATCTCGCACCAATATGCCGGAAACTTTATTTCCCTCGGTAAAGAAAAAATCTTCCACCTTGGTATAGTTGGAAACCACGGCACCATAATGAACGGCTGATTTTAAAAATGCCAGCGTTAACCGCTCGGGAAAAATACTGAGGCTGTCATAATAGATCATGGCTCCTTTCAAGCGCTCGCGCTTTGCATTCGGCACCTTCTCGATAACCTCTTCTCTGGACAGAGCATAGTGATTGGGGATTTTTTTGCTTTTGTCCCAGGTGAATTTTTTATCGAACGCAAGCAGATCGTAAACGCAAAGACCTATCTTCATAACAAATGTCGGATTGACGAACATGAATGGAATTGGATAGACATAGTTAGGGGCTATATTCCCCATAACCCTGCGTTCATGGAGTGACTCGCGCACAAGTCCGAATTCGAAGGTTTTCAGGTATCGTAAACCGCCATGGATTACTTTGGAAGTTGCGGCGGATGTTGCCCCGCCAAAATCGCTTTTTTCCACAAGCGCAACG
>Ga0209777_10000692_pt1 | contig 53286 bp, 32 predicted proteins | sample FrelakmetHBP12HB_FD_187147 | JGI IMG/M metagenome (GOLD analysis project Ga0209777, IMG submission 187147) | Freshwater lake sediment microbial communities from the University of Notre Dame, USA, for methane emissions studies -HBP12 HB (SPAdes)... | ecosystem: Environmental > Aquatic >...
GAGGCAGAAGGTGGTCTTGCCTGTTCCTGGCCCTCCGCTTATGAGCACAGAGCTTCCGTGAGGTATTCCATCAGTTATGAGTTCATCAAAGCCAGGCACTCCTATTTTTATCCTTTGAATAGGAGGAATTTCATCTTTTGTTTCTTCTTCTGTTCTTCCTTTTAATTCCTCTTTAATTTTTTCTCCATTCGCTCCTTCTTTAATTTCACTAATTAAGGTAGGAATTTTAACTTCCTGAGGAACTTCACTAATCTTGCTGGTTTCGCTTAAGCTTAATTCAGGAATTCTTTTTGTTTCTTTCATTCTTATTTCCTTTGTCAAACTCTTCTTTTCAGGGCCCTCCAGATTTTTTTCGCTTAGGAAAGAGTCAATCACTCTTGCAATCCCTTCAGGAGTCTTTTCTCTGTGCACTAGATTGGCGAGTTCTGGAATGTTAAGTGAATGTCTGATCCAGTTCTCAAAATCATTCTTCTGCAGAGTTACATGATAATTAAACACAGCACCTGGTTCTTGAATAAGAAAATTCCTTAACTCTTTAAGGCTGCTGATTCTGCTTCCATCTTTCAGGATGAACACATCTTTTTTATTCTCCATCAACCATCCTTCTCCCATCCTCGCACCTCTTTTCTCCTTTCTTTCTTTTTATTGTATTTAAATCTTATTAAAGTCACGATAATTTAGGCTTTTCTTGCAAATTGAGTTTTGTTTTTCAATAATATCATTAACTTATTTAACTTATAGCTTATGATTATTAACTTATAGTTCATGATTATTTAAGTTATAATTATTTCAGCTCGCTGTAAAATGCCACGCTGCTACCAGGGCCTTTGTAGTTTCTCAGGAAAGCTGGCACCTTGATTTCAAAGTCATATATGCCGTTGCTTCCTTGCTGGCTTTGGTTAATGGTTGTAACAAACAGCAGGTCTTGTGTTCCGTTGTATTCTGTGTTTCCGTCGCTTGTGTCCCAGAGTATGCCTGTTACAAAGCTGCTCACATTAGTGCTGTTAATTATTGGGATGTTATTGACTATGTTGGTGAAAAATGTTAGGCTGGTGGTTGCCTTGGGGTTTCCGTTGATAGTAAAAGTTTTATTCACAGAATCTGAAAGATTGGTTGAGTTGAGCGCAGTGTCAATGTCTGTGAAGTCATTGCTGGTCGTCCCATTAGTGTTATTTATTCCGATGGCCTGCAGGCTGTTGAAGTTAGGCGTCGCCCTGATATCTGTTACAAAGATGTTGCTTCCTGTGTAATTGCTTACATTCCACTGGTACAGCGACTTGTTAATGGTTTGTTTCTCAAGGTCTATTAACCCAGATACATTACCAGCATATGTCTGGTAGAGGCTGACATTTATGGAATTGTTGTCTTTGTTGTTGGTTTCATTAAGCTCAGGAATGATGCTGTTGGGGTCAACCACCACAAATATATTATTGTTGCCAATGGTGGTATTATAGGTTGTATTGATTGTGACGTTGCTTCCAGTAGCCATGGTGGCAATGGTTTGGTTGCTGTTAATCTGAGTTCCTCCAGCAGCAGGGTCTCCTTTCCAGAACTGCACCACAAAGTTATTTGCGCCTATTCCTCCGTTGTTGTATATGTTTGCGTAGAGAGTAATGTTTTGCCCTTCCTGAGGCGAGCTGTCATTAAAGCTGATGTTGCCACTTGTTATTACCAGGTCCGGGGCTCTTATGGTAAAGTTCAAGGTAGTGCTGGTGTTCCTGTTTGCTGCCAGGTCAATGCAGCTAACATTCCAGAAATATGTTCCTGAAGCAAACCCGTTCAGTGTGAGGTTCTGCAAAACATTGCTGGTGGCATTAATATTGGTTGAGTTCATCCCGTTGCTAACAGTGAGGTTGCACATGGCATAGGGTGCCATGTTGTCAGTTGCTGTGAAATTGAAAGTTACTGATGTTGAATTTATTTCTTCTCCATTGCCAGGGGCAGAAAGGTTTATTGCCGGCGCTACAGTGTCAACATATATTATGATGCTCGAGCTGTTCCTTGAATTCGTTGCATTATCAGTTGCCTGCAGCACTATGCTAAAGCTTGCATTGGCATTCAGTCCCTGTAAATTGGTTGCGTTGGCAGTATTATTCCTGGCTGTCCCGCTCACATTAGCAGTTCCGTTGACATAGAAAGTATAATTGATTATGGATGCAAAGTTGTCAGTTATTATGAAGCTGATATTCGGGCTGCTGGTGTTGAACCAGGTGTAGTTTGCAGTGGTTATGTTTGGATAGGGTGCATCAAGGTCAACTGTGATTGTCCAGTTGGTAGAGTCCCCTTGCATGTGCAAGGTGGTATTATCAAAGCACCTGATGCTCCAGTTATAGGTTCCGTTCATGTAATTGACTGTGATATTGTTTATTGCATTATTGGTCAGCTGGCTTGCAGGAATTGTATTGTTGATTGCTCCGTTGAGCAGGACCGAGCAGTTGTACAGTCCAGTCTCGTCGCTAACATTGAAGTAGAATGTCTGGTTGGGATTGTTGGAAACATTTCCGTTGGCAGGAGAGGTCAGATTTACTGTCGGTGCAATAAAGATATTGAATGACCTGGTCTCGCTCGTGTTCCTGTTGGTTGCATTATCAATGCAGCTGACATTCCAGTAATGGGTTCCTTCGCTGAGCCCTGAAACAGAAGTGTTTATCTCTGTTGCATTCTGGGCTACAAAGTTGCTCCTGTTAACTGCGCCGTCAAGCGTCAGGTTGCAGTAAAATGATGAGGCCAGATTATCAGTTGCCGTGAAGTTGAGGCTTATGTTCCTGGTGTTGGTGAAGTTAGTATCATTTGCAGGATAAGTCAGATTTATTGCCGGCGCTGTCGTGTCAACGTAGATTACCAGCGTGTAGTTGGCAGGGTTGCTAACACTATCAGTTGCCTGTATGGTTATATTATATTTGCTGTCGCCCAGAGGGCCAAGGGTTTCATTGGTCTGGCTGGCATTGGTGCTGTTGCTTGACTTCTGGAAAGTACTGTTGATGTAAATTGAGTAATTGATGTTGCTGGTGAAGCTGTCAGTAAGGTTGAAATAAATATTCGGGCTGCTGGTGTTGAACCAAGTCAGGTTTTGGTTAATAAAGTGGACAACAGGCGGTTGCGTATCGATTGTGATGTTGAGTGTGCTTGAGTTTTTGCTTCTTCCTAGTGTGTCTGTTGCTTGTACTTTTATGCTGTGATTTCCGTCGGTTAGTGTGTTTAGGTTTATTGTTGTGTTTGTTCCTGCTGTTACATTTGCTGTTTGTCCATTGGAGCTTCCGTCTACGTAGATTTTGTATGTGATGTTGTTATTGGTGTAGTCTGTTACATTGAATATTATCATTGGAGTATTATTATTTGTTATTGTGTTGTTTGGCGGGTATGTTATGTTGCTTACTAGTGCGCTTATGTTGTTGGTTGCGTTGTTGTTGCTCTCATTCATCTCAGTAATATTATTATTTGGATCTACTAGTACATAGATTGTGTGATAGCCAGATGTGATATTCCAGCTTATGTTGAATAGTGCTGATCCACTGTGGGTAATATCTGCTGTAAAGTTGCCTATGTATGTTCCTGTGTCTGGCATTCCATTGTCCCAGAAATCAACCAGTACATTATTTGCGTCTACTCCTCCTATGTTGCTTATGTTTGCTCTGATGGTTATGTTTTGGTTCAGGTCAGGATTGGTGTTGTTGAAGCTTATCCTGCTGCTGTCAATGTAAAGATCTGGTGGGTTAATTGTGAATTGTCGCGGTTCGCTGATGTTCGTGTTGTTGGCTTGGTCTATGCATGTTACATTCCAGAAATATGTGCCTGTCACAAATCCTGTCTTGGTTATGTTTCTGTAGGCTCCGTTGGTCGCGTTAATGTTGTATGCATACATGCCGTTGCTTATGGTGAGGTTGCACATCAAATAACTGGCAAGGTTGTCTGTTGCTGTGAAATTGAATATGACTGTATCATTGTTTATGAGCTGGGTGTTGTTAGGACTGGTCAGGTTGATGTTGGGCTGCTGGGTGTCAATGTAGATTATTATTGAGTTGTTTCTGGAGTTAGTTGCTTGGTCTGTTGATTGTATTGTTATGTTGTACATGCTGTCAGGATATCCACTCAGCACAATGCTGGTGTTGGTGTTGTTTGCAATGCTTCCTGACTGGTCGAATGTTCCATTCACATAAATATTGAAGTTGCTGTTTGCGCTGATTGAATCTGTTATGTTAAAGGTTAGGTTTGGAGTGCTGGTATTAAACCATGTGCCATTTATCGTGATGAAATGTGCTGTTGGTGCTGTGGTGTCTATTGTGATGTTTAGCATTGTTGAGTTTTTGCTTCTTCCTAGTGTGTCTGTTGCTTGTACTTTGATTAGATGTATACCATCGCTAAGAGTATTTAGGTTTATGCTGGTGTTAGTGCCTGATGTTACATTAGCAGTCTGGCTGTTGAAGCTTCCGTCAACATAAATCTTGTAGGTTATATTATTGGATGTGTAATCTGTGACATTGAATATTATCATCGGAGTATTATTATTTGTTAATGTGTTATTTGGCGGGTATGTTATGTTGCTTACTAATGCGCTGATGTTGTTGGTAGCATTATTGTTGGTTTCATTAAGCTCGTCAATTGCGTTGTTGGGATCGACCAATACATAGATTGTGTGATATCCTGGTGTTATGTTCCATGTTGTGTTGAAGAACAGCGATGCATTGTTGGATACTGTAGCTGTAAAGTTGCCTATGTATGTTCCTGTGTCTGGCATTCCATTGTCCCAGAAATCAACCAGTACATTGTTGGCTGGCACTCCTCCGATGTTGCTAACATTTACCCTGATGGTAATGTTCTGGTACAAATCAGGATTGGTGTTGTTGAAGCTTATCCTGCTGCTGTCAATGTAAAGGTCTGGCTGGTTGACAGTAAAGTTCCTTGTTTCGCTGGTATTTGAAGTGTTAAGGTCATCGGCGCAGGTAACATTCCAGTAGTGGATGGTGGAACTCATGTTCAGCAGGGTTACATTAAATGCAGAGCCGCTAGTCTTGTTAATGCCGGTCTGATTAATTACTCCGTCAACTGTCAAGTTGCATATCACTGTCGTGCCTGGATAATCAGTTGCTGTCCAGTTGAAGGTTACATTATTATTGTTGATATAGCTCCCAGGACCAGGGTAGGTGAGGTTTATCACCGGAGGGCTAATGTCTATTGTGAAGTTCCTGTAAGAAGACATGGCGGAGTTTGAGTCTGGAGGATTATCATAGCAGTAGATGCTCCAGTTGTGCTCGCCTTCGCTGATATTGGAGAGCGGGTTAAGGTAATTGGGGTAATTATTTGATATCAGCAAGGAATATGAGTCTTGGACTCCGTCAATAAACAATGAGCAGTTAGCAATGCCGTATCCATCAGCTGGTGTGTAGTTGAAGGTTATGTTCTGGTTATTGGTCCTGTAGCCATTGTATGGGAAATTCAGGGTGATATTTGGCGGAGCTTCCACTGTGAAGTTTATGAGATTGTATGCATTGGTGTTGTTGGCATTGTCCCAGCAGGTGGCGCTCCAGTTATAATTGCCATCATGCATTAGCTGGCTCCTGCTTACATTGCTCCTGTTGTTCGCGCTGATATTATTCCAGACTACACTGCCATTGACAGTAAGATTGCAGGTGAGGTTGCTTGCAAGGTTGTCTGTAACATTAAACATAAAGGTGACATTATTGTTCGTAAGGTTCTGGTTGTTGTAGGGCGTGTTAATCGTGACATTTGGCGGTGTGGTGTCAAGAGTGAAGTTCTGCGGGGTAGCCCCACCAGTCAGGTTGTTCATGTCTGTTGCATTAACCGTCCAGTTGTATACTCCATCTGCAAGTGTTTCATAATAATAATTATGGTTGCCATTGTCAGGCGTGAGGTTGAAATCATATATTGCTCCGTTGATTAGGAGAGTGGTGTTTCTTAGCCCGTCAGTATCAAACGGCGTGAAGTCAAATGTGACAGGATTGCTGGCAACAATGGCTCCTGATGCTGGGCTGTAAAGCACAACAGTCGGTGGATTATTTGTGGTGAAGTTCCATGTGGCGCTGGTGTTGGTGTTTCCTGCGTCGTCCCAGCAAGTTACATTCCAGTAATGTGGCCCGTCCATTCCAATAGTCACAGTGATGTTGGTGTAGCTGCTGTTTTGAGCTGTGAAGTTGGTCTGATTGACTGCCGAGTCTATTGTTAAGTTGCAGTTGAGGTATTGGTCCATGTCGTCAATAACTGTGAAATTAAAGTTTACTAATCTGCTATAGATGGTTAGCGCAGGCGTTGGATAGGCCAGTGTTATGTTAGGAGCAGCCACATCAATGTAGAGTCTTCTCTGAGGTGATGCCTGGGTTGTCAGGCCGCCAAGGTCAGTACAGTTCACAGTCCAGTTATATTCTCCTGAGCCAAGGTTGGTGACTGTAAAATTATTGCTTATGCCGTTGTATATAGTCGTGTTGGTCCTGTTAGCCTGGTTGTTGATGATAAGAACACAGCTTGACAGATTGGTGTTGTCTGCTGGCAGGTAATAAAATATTACTGTGCCGTTGTTCTGGGATTTATTATCTGCAGGTGAGGTAAGGTTTACTGTGGGCGGTGAGCTGATGTTAAGCATCCTGGTTTCGCTGGTGTTGGTGTTATATGCATCGTCCCAGCAAGTCACATTCCAATAATAAACTCCATCAGCTAAGTTATTTCTGGGCCTGGAGATTGGGGAATTGTTTTGTGCAGTGAAATTAATGTCAACAACAGTCCCGTTAAGTGTGAGGTTGCAGTTCAGAGTATAATCCAAATTGTCTGTTGCTGTAAAATTAAATGTTATATTGCTGAGGTTAGTGTTAAATGTCTGGTCGGGATAGGTTAGGTTGATGCGAGGCTTAGTGCTGTCAATTATGAACCAGCGCCAAGTAGCTTGGGAAGTTAAGTTGCTGGAGTCGCTGACATTCACAGTCCAATTATACCTTCCTTCTCCCAGGCCATTCTCTGTAAATGTGTTGCTTCCATTATTAACCGAAGTGGTGTTGTCATAGGCTGAGCCGTTTATGTAAAGTGTAGCTAGCGTGACGCCGTTATTATCTGTTGCATTGTATTGAAGATTTATGGTGGATGAGTTCTGGCTGTAATTGTCAGGAGTCACTAGAGTTACATTAGGCGGCAGGTCTGAAATAGTGAAGTTCCATGTGGCGCTGGTGTTGGTGTTATATGCGCTGTCCCAGCAGGTAACATTCCAGTAATGGTCGCCCTGAGAAAGGCCTCCTATGGTCCTTGATGTGTTGGCGCCGTTGGTGGCTGCAAAGTTAGGGTCTCTTACTTGTGAGTCAATGGTGAGGTTGCATGTCAATGATGAGGCAAGATTATCTGTTACTGTGAAATTGAATTTGAGCGAAGCTAATGCAAAGGCGTCTCCATTTGCAGGCGCTGAAAGGTTTATGATGGGCTTGGTTGTATCAACTGTTAGGGTGAAGTTGCTGTTGCCCCAGTCCTGGTTTCCGTCGGTGTCATTGGCAAGGCAGTTCCACAGGTATTTTCCGTCGTTAAGAGTTCTGGCAAATGTTGTGCTGTTGCTAGTCCCCCTTAATACGTTGGTGCCGTTGGCTAGGAATGCTCCTGTGAAGTTGCCGTACAAGGTCATGTTAGCCAGCCCAGAGTTGTCTGTTGCAGAGCAATTAAAGGTGACTGCTGATAAGTTAGTGATGTTGTTGTTTGCGGGTGAGACCAATGTTGTTGTCGGCGGTACGAGCGTGGCGTCTGTTATTGTTATATTTATCCTTGTTGTTGAATTATCTCCCACATATGCTTGGTTGCTGGTCATGTTGAAATTAACCCAGAAGGTGTGCGTAGAATTAATTCTTCCTGTGGCGTTTACTGTCCATGTCACATTGCAGGCTCCTGCTCCATCACTGAGATTTCCAAGGCAGCTCAGATTAGAGTAATTGTACGGGTTAGGGTTGATTGTGTAGAATGGAACATCTCCTATTGCTGTTGAGATGGCTCCTTTATTTGAGTAGTAACTTTCAGCAGAGCTAAGTGCTGTTGTTGGTTCGTTCAGGGTGAATTTTCTTACCCATACATCGTCGAAAGCAGCGAAGTCCCATGCGTGCAGTGTCATGTTGCCGTTGGTATATGTTGCGTCCGATACATTAAATATTAATGTTCCGTCACGATATGCTAAAATACGGCTTCCGTACATGTTAAGCTCTAATTCGTGATTCTCTCCTGCAGTTGGAGTGTAGGCGACAGTTCCCAGGCTGGCAGTGTCATGGGTGCCAGTGCCGATTTGCATCTGGTCATTTTGGTAGCCGTATGCATAGCCGTAAGTAGTTCCAGACCCTGTTCTTCCTACAAGTTTCCAGTCTGCGTTAGTGGTGTTGTGGTTGGCAATCGCCCTGATGGAGTGATTGTTGGTGGTCATTATGCGTGTGAGGTCGCTGTCTGCATTATTTCTGTTTAGCACTCTGTTGCCGCTTATGTTCCATAGTCCGCTGGTTTCTGTCCAGCCATTTCCTATGGTTTCATTGTCTGTTCTGTTGAAGTCTTCGAAGAATTCGAATACTTTGCTTCCGTTGTTTGGTGGGTTTGATGCTGCTGAGTTGTTGTAGTACATGTAGTAGTTGTCGTCGTAGCTTCCTGATGCTATGTTGTTTTGTAGCCTGAACCATATTTTTGTGCTGGCATTATGGAATGGTGTTTCGTTGTACCTGTCAAGCTCTCTGTATGCTGTTCCATTCCAATAAACTATCCTCACATCACTTCCGTTTGTTAGGAAATCTGATGTTGTGGTGTCAGTGGTTATCATGATGCTGTAGTTTTGAGGAAGAGCTGACGAATCTGTGTTAGTGATGTTTATTAATTTCCTCTTTAGGTAAGTGTAGTTCCACCAGGTTGTGGCAGGATCTAGCGTGGCGTTGATATTTCCGCATTCTCCTCCGACGCAGGTGACGCTCGCTGTGAAATTGAAGTAATCATTAGTCTGGACATTGGTGTTTGAAGTTGGGTTGACAAGAGTAGCTGCGAGATGGCCCCATGGCAAGCTCCAATTAGTGTAGTTAAATGATGACAGGCTAGTGTTATCAAAGCAAGTGATGTTAAGTATATACATTCCTGAGTTGTTCATCGTAACATTGTAATAGAAAGCCCACAATCCGCTGCTATTGTCGCTAGTGCTGTTGCTAAAGTAAGTATATGCGTCAGGCACATTGGTCAAGTTCACGGTTATGTTAGCGACTCTGTTGGACTCGCTCGTGCAATTCACTCTTACTCCTGAGAAATTGCTGCTGAAGTTCAATGCAGAGCAGTTAGTCCAGAACGTGTTGTTCTTCAGGCATTGCACTTGATTAATTACAGGAGGTCTGTTGGTATAAATAGTCACAGCAGAGGAATTTACTTGGAGGCCTGAGGTACTCTGGTCAATTGGTGTGATTCCGCAACGCCAAGTCTCTCCGGGTGTTGTGTTTCCTGCTCCTAGATAATTAACATTCAATACTCCATTGCTCACATTAACAAGGGAAGAACTATAGTACGCATTATTTCTGTACCAGCTCACATTTGCGCTGAGCGTGTCAAAGTAGGAAGGGTCTGTTATTATGAAGCTGCAATTCAGGTTTTCCGAATCAATTGGTAAAGCTGGAACCAATGTGACATTGCTTGCAGTGGGTGCAGTATTATTTATTATTGTTATATTGATATGTGAAGTCTGTCCTTGGCTCATATTGGAGTAGTTGAGTGAAGCATATATTCCGAAAAACTCAAAGACTGAACCTGCTGTGCCTGTTGCATTTACTTGCCATGTGTTGTTGCAGCTTTGTCCTGCTGTCATGTTGGCTAGGCATGCTGTGAAGTTGCTCAGTTGCGGGTTGGGGGAAGTGGTGTAAAAAGGAACATCCCCGACAACCGTGGATATTTTTCCTTTTGTTCCGCCCATCTCCTCTGTTCCATATGACTGAGTAATCAACCACTCGTCGCCAAAGTATGGATAACATTCAGTGTCGAGATTCTGCTCAGTGCTGCTGTAGGCGGGAAGCACAGCTGGTCCAGTGCAACAGCTATCTGAACCGTCGAATTCCAATCCATAATACCTTCCTGCGGTCGTGCTGCTTGTGCCGCTGCATCCTGCTGTTGCATATTGGCATGAGGCGACAGTTGTTCCGTCCTTAATCATGTAGTTCCACTGGTCAGGCGTTGCGCTCACCCTGAAGGATTCGCTCCCTGTAATCTGGCCCTTAAAGTAGCACCATTCATTAACTGCTCCGTCATCAATCGTAGGGTCTCCAGCGCATATTCCGCCTCTGTTGAATCTTCCGTTGGAAGAGATGCCGAAGCAGTTTTGGGTTCCAGGAGTAATATGATCAGGAGGATCGTTTCCTGTTCCAGCAAATGTTCCGACATAATCCCAGCCAGTTTGTGTCATGGCTAGCTCTGTGCCATTGTAATCATTGTCATAATACACGTAACAGGTTTTTGTCTGGCCAGCTGTGAAGTTAATCTCTGCTAATCCTTGCAAGACTGTTATCCAGCCGCCAGATGTAGTGAAAGCATAAGCATCCCAAGGAACCTGCACACCATTACAGTACATTACTGTTGTGTTCTCGCTCGTGGCAGGCAGCCGTCCTGATGCTATGGTGAAATTCATGAGCACATGCTCTTTTGTCCTGGCAAAGTTTTGTGGCTCTGTCAGGCTTACTCCTGTCCTGAATGTGAAATTGCTATTCTCCCAGGGATCTAATGTTGCATTGAGGTAGCCGCATTCTCCTCCTGTGCATGTTACTGTTGTCGTGAAGTTGAAGAATAAGTTTCTCGTCACGTTAATGCTGGTGTTAGGGCTGACTAGCGTAGCTGTTAATGTGCCAAATGGAATGAACCAGGAGTAAATAGATGAGGCTGTTGAATTGGAGTTATCCCTACAGAGGGTTGTTAGGTTAAAGTTTCCTGAGTCACGCATCGTGATGTCTGAGTTATTATATAGGAAGTACCCTGGCATTGTGGTGTTGTCGGTTGTGTTTCCTGAGAAGAGCTGCTTTGCATCTTCAATGTTGGTAAGGTTGAATGACGAGTTTAATATGAAGCCATCTGGGTCTGTGCAATTAACTCTGACTGCAGTAAGATTATCATTGTAAGCAATATATGAGCAGTTCTCCCAGGTTGTCCCGTTTTCCTGGCACTGAACACTATTAATTATTGGCGGCAGGCTTGCCTGTATTGTGACGGTGGTCGAATTCACCTGGCTGCCTGCGGCGCTTTGGTCCCTTGGCGTTACTCCGCAATGCCATACATCCCCCTGAGTAAGATTTGTATACGATAAAGTGGAAAAGGTTTGCACTCCGTTAGCTACGCTCATGTTCTGCGAGTACATTTGAACTCCGCTCTTGTACCACGTGATATTGGCGCTGAGCGTGTCAAAGTAGGACGGATCTGTGACTGTGAAGGTGCAGTTCAAGTTCATCGAAGCAGATGGGTTTGACGGCACTATGAAAACATTAGAAACTGTTGGCGCAATATTATTGATTATTGTGACATTTATATGCGATGTTTGGTTTTGGCTTACATTAGCAGAATAATTTAATGGAGCATAGATTGAATAAAACTCAGCAGTTGTTCCAGCGACGCCTGTTGCATTTACTTGCCATGTGTTGTTGCAGCTTTGTCCTGCTGTCATGTTGGCTAGGCATGCTGTGAAGTTGCTCAGCTGCGGGTTTGGAGAAGTGGTGTAAAAAGGAACATCCCCAACAATTGTTGAGACCATGCCTTTGTAAGCATAATAATTCTCAGTAGAGCCAAGTTCTGCTGTTGGTTCGTTTAGGATGAATTTTCTTGTCCATACGTCGTCGAAGGCAGCGAAGTCCCAGGCGTGCAGTAGCATAGTTCCATTGGCATATGTTGTGTCAGAAACATTGAATATTAATGTTCCGTCGCGATAGCCCAAAAGGGTGCTTCCGTACATGTTAAGTTCTAATTCATGATTCTCTCCTGCAGTTGGAGTGTAAGCCGCAGTCCCAAGATTATATCCATCGTGCGCTGCAGAGCCCATTTGCATCTGATTGTTCTGGTAACCATAGGAATAGCCTTGGCTAGCAGCAGGCTTCCTTCCTACAAGCTTCCAGTCTGCATCAGTTACGTTGTGGTTTGCTATTGCTCTGATTGAGTGGTTGTTGGTTACTGTGGTTCGTGTTAGGTCGCTGTCTCCGCCGTTTCTGTTTAGTACTCTGCCTCCGCTTATGTTCCATAGTCCACTGGTTTCAGTCCATCCATTTCCTACTGTTTCGCTGTCTGTTCTGTTGAAGTCGTCGAAGAATTCGAAGACATTGCTTCCATTGTTTGGTGGGGTTGATGCTGCTGAGTTGTTGTAATACATGTAGTAGTTGTCATCGTAGCTTCCTGATGCTATGCTGTTTTGTAGCCTGAACCATATTTTTGTATTAGCATTATTCAATGATGTTGCATTGTACCTGTCAAGCTCTCTGTATGCTGTTCCATTCCAATAAACTATCCTCAAATCATTTCCATTGGTTTGGAAATCAGAGGTTGTGGTATCAACTGTTATCAGGATGCTATAATTCTGGGTAAGAGTAGAGGTATCTACATTGGTGATGTTGATGAGCCTTCTATCCTGATAAGTGTAATTCCACCATGTTGTAGCAGGGTCTAGTGTGGCATTGAGATAGCCGCATTTTCCTCCTGTGCATGTTACTGTTGTCGTGAAGTTGAAGAATAAGTTTCTCGTCACGTTAATGCTGGTGTTAGGGCTGACTAGCGTAGCTGTTAATGTGCCAAAAGGAATGCTCCAGTTAACATCCTGCTCAGTAGTCGGATTCTGCCTGCATGTGACGTGCAGGTTAAAATCACCAGAGTCATACATGACTAGATTAGAAATGTTGTCTTCCCAGTGGCCCCCAGTAGTGGAGCTGGTTGTGACATTGAAATATGTGTTGTTGTCCTGAATGTTGGTAAGAGCAAAGGAGACATTTCTTACTGTTCCAGTTCCATTTGGTGCGCAGTCCGCCCTGACGCTGTCAAGCACATTGCCATAGGCTAAATTAGTGCAGTTAATCCATCCTATGCCCGTTGCAAAGCAGCTAATGTTCTCAAGTATGGGCGGCGGGATAAAAATGGTTATGTTGTATCTTGTATCGTTGGCCCCGTTTTGCCCGAGAGTATCATTAGCATAGGCTCTTACTTCATAGGTGGTTCCAGATGCAAGGCCGCCAACATTCCAATTGCAGATATAGGATGGGCCTCCAGTAGCATTAGAGCATGCTGTGCTCCATGATGCTGTTGCATTTGGCCTGTATAGGAATGTTACTGTGCTCACTCCTGTTTGGTCTGTGGCTGTAGCATTTAGCGTGTAAGTACTATTGTTGATGTTTGTGAAGTTAGTTGGCTGGTTAATTGTTACATTAGGTCCGGTTCTATCTGCTGTTATGTTTGTATGTGTGTCGTTGTTTCCTGTGTTTCCTAGTGTGTCGTTTGCATATGTTCTTATTTCGTAGGTGTTTCCGTCTGGTAATGCTGCTAGGTTCCAAGTGCATGTGTATGTTGTTGTTGTTGCTGAGTTGTTTGTGCATGCTGTGTGCCATGTGTCTGATGTGTTTTGTCTGTAAAGAAAAGTTACTGTGCTTACTGCGGTTAAGTCAGTTGCTGTTGCGTTTACTGTGTAAGTATTTGTGGTTATGTTTGTGAAGTTTACAGGCTGGTTGATTGTTACGTTTGGTCCTGTTCTGTCTATTGTTATGTTTGTGTGTGTGTCGTTGCTGCCTATGTGCCCCCAACTGTCATTGGCATAGACTCTTATCTCATAAGTTTTTTTCTCTGGTAATGATGTTAAGTCCCAGTTGCATGTGTATGTTGTTGTTGTTGCTGAGTTGTTTGTGCATGCTGGGTGCCATGTGTCAGATGTATTCTGCCTGTATAGGAATGTTACTGTGCTAATGCCTGAAATGTCGCTTTCTGATGCATTCAGTGTATATGTGCTGCTAGTTATATTTGTGAAATTAGCAGGATTATTAAGAGTGTTTGTGGGCCCGTTTAAGTCAACAGTTATGTTTGTGTGTGTGTCGTTGTTTCCTATGTTTCCAAAAGTATCATTAGCATATGCTCTTACTTCATAATACAAACTGTCATTTAGCCCTGCGAGGTTCCAGTTGCATGTGTATGTTGTTCCTGTTGCTGAATTATTGGTGCAAGCCGCAATCCAGCTTGTTGTCGAGTTTTGTCTGTATAGAAATGTTACTGTATTTACTGATGTTATTGTGTCATTTGCTGTGGCGTTTAACGTATATGTTGTTGTGGTTATGTTGGTAAAATTTACTGGCTGGTTTAATGTGACATTAGGTCCTGTTCTGTCTATTGTTATGTTTGTGTGTGTGTCGTTGTTTCCTATGTTTCCTAGTGTATCGTTTGCATATGTTCTTATTTCGTATGTTTTTCCGTCTGGTAATGATGCGGTGTTCCAGCTGCATATGTATGTTGTTGTTGTTGCTGAGTTGTTTATGCATGCTGGGTGCCATGTGTCTGTTGTGTTTTGTCTGTATAGGAATGTTACTGTGTTTACTGCTGTCATTGTGTCGTTTGCTGTGGCGTTTAGTGTGTAGGAGTTGGTGGTTATGTTTGTGAAGTTTACAGGCTGGTTTAATGTAACATTAGGTCCTGTCCTATCAATTGTTATGTTAGCATGAGTATCATTACTACCTACATGCCCCCAACTGTCATTGGCGTAAACCCTTATTTCGTATGTTTTTCCGTCAGATAATGATGCAGTGTTCCAAGTACAGGTATAGGATGAGCCTGTTGCTGAATTGTTGGTGCATGCTGGGTGCCAAGTGTCAGATGTGTTTTGTCTGTATAGGAATGTTACTGTGCTTACTGCGGTTAAGTCAGTTGCAGTTGCATTCACCTGATAACTGTTGGCAGATATGTTGGTGAAGTTTACTGGCTGGTTTAATGTGACATTGGGTCCTGTGTTGTCTACACGGAGGGTGTAATTATAAGTATACCAGCCAGAAAGAGAAGGTGTAATATTATCCCAACACAGCACGTTCCAGATGAAGAAGCCGTCAGGCATTGTAGCATTTATGTTATTTACAGAGTTGTTCTGAATGGTAGTAATGCTTGCATTTGGCGCCCAGCTTCCTGTAACATTCGTATAAAGAGTGCAATTATTAAAGCCTCTATCATCAGTGACTGTGAAATTAAAGGGAATGGTTGAGGAATTGGTTGTGTTGGTGTTGTTGCCTGGATAATTCAGCGCAGTCACATTCGGAGCATTATTTGTGATTTCATAATTAACTGTAACATACATTTGGGTTACCCATGCAAGCCTGCTTGAGGTTGATGAATTCCTTCGGACGCCCCATTCCATGCCATTGATTTCGCTTTCAGTCCATGCTGCTCCTGTTGCTGGATTGGTGGTGTAATTCCACCCTGCAAGGCTGTAATTGGCCCATGACGTGCTCAATGCCTGGAGGTTGGCATTGTGGTAATTATTTCCTCCTTGCCTGTAGAATATTTGTAGCGATGCGCTGCCTCCAGAGCCTGAAGAACGTTGTGCTCTCACAGTTATAGCGACCCAATTAATAGTAACGCCTACAACGCCAAGGTTCTGGAAAGAGAACGAGTTCCTGCTGGTATCATCTGGGCTGGCGATGTAGGTGACTCCGTCGTCTGCGCCTCCTACTGGGTCGTCGACAGATTGCCACCTTGTTGCTGCCGGCGTGCTTCCAGCGATTGTCCAGAGAGCATAGTTTCCGTCGCCATCAGGCAGCTTGTCCTCTTGGTAAGGGTCAACTGCAAGGTACCAAGGCCTTGCCTCATAAAATACGTTCTGGTCGTTGTTATCATTGACATAATTCACAAATGCTGGCCCTAGCTCGTAAAGTTCTGGTGTTACAAAAGGTGGTGTTGCAGAATAGCTGACAACAGAGTTGTTGTTTAAGTTTGTCCAGGTCAAATATGCTTTATTATTGGCTGTTGTTACGGTTGCTCCTCCTTTGTTATTTATTTCAAAGCTGCCTGGTAATGCTTCTGTGAAATTAAATATTGAGGTGTTAGTGTGTGAAATTATTCTTATGCTTGAGGTAAAGGCTCCCTGCCACGGATCTGTTGTTACTGGAGTCTCTCTAATAATATCAAATTCATAATAAGGCTGGACTGTGAAAAATGATAACATAGTATTATTAACATTATTAACATCATTACCTGTGGCTCTAACCTCCAGGAAATAAGTGCCTTCCAAGGCTGTGTTGTTATAGCTTGTTTCATATATTCCTCTGCTAGTTTCTATTATTTCTCCAGTGCCAGTTCCTAAGATTGTAGTTGTGTTGTCAGGAGCAGTAATTACTAAGCTAACATCAGCGCTGCTCACCAAATGGCCTTGCGTGTCTAGCACAACCATGATTATCTCTGCTGTTTCGCTTGGGTGATAGATTGGCTTCTTGGTGTTAATGCTCGCTACTCCTGTTTCTGCATAGCCAGGATCATCAGGGCTGATTTCTATATTATAGTCCTGGCCTGGAGTCAAATCCATTATCTTCTGCCATGTTCCAAGGCATTGCTGATTAGCAAATTCCCATTCCTTGCACTTCCATAGCTCTGTTCCTCTGGCAGTTCCTGTGAGAGTGCCGTTTGTAAAGTTCAGGCTCGATGCATCAATTGCAAATGCTTTCAGAACATTCTTTTTACCAATGTTTTTACCCAGATTTACTTTACTGAAAGGTATTTCGTCAATTCCAAGGCTGGTATTCTGTGAAAGATTAAGCAATAGTTTTTTCAGCACCATACTTTTGAATAGCTTGCTCTCAGGAATGATCTCTAAAAGTTCTGCAGATTTGATCCCTGAGATGTTTGATGTATTATTAGTAGCATTAGTTGCAGTTGTCACATTTATGTTGCTCAAGTTTATTTTCTTGTTCTGTTCATCATAGGCAGTTATTATGGCTCGCTCAGCTAATCCTTTGCTGCTGACCAGCCGCAGTGTTTTATTAGTAGTGTCCTCAAACTGTGGTGCTTGTCCTGCGGTTCCTATGGAGGCTATGGGTGATATGATAGCTGGAGGTGTTTCTTCTCCTGTTGCTGGCGGAGTGGACACAGGAGGTGAAATAGGCGGAGTGAGTGAAGGTGCAGGTTCAATAATTTCAAAGCCATGCCTTTCAACTTCATTGTTTGCATTATCTTTGAGGACCAGATAGTGCATTCCTATTCCTTGGGGCACGAATTTTATTTCATTAAAGTCTCCCATGTACTTTTGTATAAACCCTTCATACTCGTAGTACAGCTTGTAATTGCCCTGCTCAGCTGAGGCAAGATTAACACTTGCAGTCACGAGCTCTCCAAGATTATAAGAATATTTGTCAGTCAATATAAGACCGCTGCTACTGCCGACATTAGTGGTATTGCTAGTGTTGCTATTTTCTGTTTCATTGGTTTCATTCTCTAATGTCATATTGGTTTGGTTCACTTCTGGCTGAGGTCCTGGAATGGGAGCTTCTTTTTTGGATGTTCCGACAATAAATTCAAGTGAATCAATTAGCTTATTAGTTAGCTTGTCAGTTAGTTCAACGACGTGTGTTCCTTCTTCTTTTGGATAGAAGTCTATGTTATTCTTCATTTCTCCCTGGAACTTGTAAAGATTTTTAGGAGATGATACGCTAAGCTCATAATTATTCAGGTTTTCTGCTGTTATTATTACAATTATTTTTTCTCCAATCTCATAATATGGCTTTTCAATGGAGAGATAGAGGAGTTTTGCTGGCTGAGTCTCGCTGAGGGTAAGGGTTATACTGGTGAGAACTATAACTAATGCCAGCAGCAGAATTCCAATTATCTTCTTCTTGCCATTGCTTTTGTTTAGCTTTTTTATGGTGCTCATTTTTTTATGCTCATGGTATTAGTTTTGAGTATTTCAGTTTTAGCTCGTCCTCTATTTCTCTGACATAATCATAATATTTTTCATAGCCGTACAGAATGACGTGCTTTTCATGCAGGTCTTTGTTTTTCAGGAGTTCCTTGAGAAAGCTTTCCTTGGTGTGAATCTCAGGAGTGTAGCTCTTCATTGCCTGCTTCACAATTGCTTTTTCGAATTGCTCTTTTTCTTCTGGCTGGTCTAGCACGAAGAGAATCCTTTCCTTGCTTTTCAGTACGAGTTGAAGGTTGATAATTTTCCTTGCCTTTTCAACATAGTCTAGAACTTCCTGCAGGCTTGAGTCGTGCTCGAGCCCTGATTTTTTTTTCTGGATCTCATGAAGGATTAGCAGGTAGATGGTTTCTTCATTTTTGAGGTTGAGTGAGCACAGATATGAATGCCCGATTACAGTCTTCCTGAAAATATTATCTTTGATAAGAATTGTGACTTTCTTGTTGATGTAGGGATATTTTTTTCCTAGCTTGTGTGCAATCTGGTTGATGCTATAGAGAGAACTAATATCTTTGGAGTACAGGCTGATTATATCCTGTTCTAGCTCATTACCAACCAATATAAACCCTCAAACCCTGAATTTTGGTTAATTATATCTCTTGAGATATAACAATATATCTATTTGAGAGGAACTTATTTATAAATATTGCTATTTTTGTTCATATTATACCTTTTAAAGTATAATTAGAAGGCATAAAGAAAAAGATTCTTTTGGCAATTAGCCTATCACCCACCCTTAAAACGAATTAAATTCCTTAAAGAATTATTTCTTGAAAAACAACTATTTAAGCTTTTCTATGCTTTACTTTATGCTTCCTGTGCTGGTTGAGCCTACGTGCAGCTTATTTTTTTTATAATAATCTTGTCGCCGCTCAGAATTTTGGGTGTTTCCTTGCATCGCGGGCATTCGTAAAGGGTAAAGTCATGCTCATGGGCAAGGATTCTTGGGATTCCTTTGAAGCCGCACTTGCATTTAACTTCTGCTTTGACTGTTTTCACAATAATCTCAAAGCCAGCCATTGCTGTAAGAATTTCTTTTAATTCATCAGCAGGAAGATGGGCAAGCTCTCCCACTTCTAGGGTCAGGGACTTTATTTTTTTGCCTTTGGCTTTCTTGCGCGCCTGTTTGAGAATCTCCTTGGCAATTATTGTTTCGTGCATTTTCTTACCTCCTTACCCAGATGCAGATTTGTTCTCTTCTTTTTGTTCCTCTTCATCAGCAAGAGTGTGCGTTACTATTCTCCTTTTCTTGAGGACGTCCATGATGCCTGCTTTTTCCTTCTTCTCCTCTCCTTCTTTTTTTTCTTTGCTTTCCTCAGCATTATTATCATTAGCATTATTTTCCTCAGCATTCTCTCCTGGTTTTTCAGGCTTCTCTATTTTTTTAGCCGAGCCATCGACAGCACTAATGTATTCTTTTTCTTCGCTGGGAAGGCCCTTCTCTTTAATTCCGCGCTCATCCAGGATTATGCCCTGTTTTTTTCTCAGTTGCTCTTTTACCTGTGTAATGGTTGCTTTCAGTTCGAGTCTCATATGTTTTGAACGCTCATCCAATAGTTTCATAATGTTGCCTGTGTGCTTCTCGAATTCTGTGAACTTGTCCATCAGGCTCATAAAATCTTTCTTGTCTGCCTTGTTGCTGAGCTGTAGCTTCATGTTGTCAAAGTCTCCCTGTATCACGTGGAAGTTCTTCTCCATCTCATCCATTGTCCTCTGGAACTTGTCAAACTCTGCAAGCTTCTTCTCCAGGTCGAGGAATATGGTCTCTGCCTTGTCAGCATGCCTTTCAATGGTAGCCTCCACTTTTTTGATTTCAAGAATCTCGCCTTTAACTTCCTCATTTAATTTTGCGACCTGCTCTATACCCTTGTAGAAGCTCATCTGCTGCCTTATTTTTTTGAGCTCCTCCATTATGTCTCTCATCATGGCTTCGTTGCTCTCAATATTGGCTTTCAAGGCTTCGCCTTTCCCTTCCTGTTTTCTTATCTCAATCATCAGTTTCTCAGGCTGGACGCTCTCAACCAAATCAATGGCCTTGGTTGCGCTTACCTCTATTTTGGACATGGTCTTGTTGGTGTCCATGATCATGCCTCGCAGCTCACCCATCTGTTCGCTTACTCTTGAGAATCTTTCAGAATTAGCTTTCCTGACTTCATTAAATGATTCGAGCTGGGCTTTTATCCTGGTAATCTCTATGTCAAGCTTTGGATTGCCTGAGTTGAAGGTGTCGTCTTTTTTCTCCTGTCCCGCAGCCGATGCCTCTGCTTCAGATGCTGCTAGGCCTTCAGCTATTATGTCATCTCTGCTCTTCTTTTTGGCTCCAAATAATCCCAACTCTTCACCTCTTTTTTAATCTCAAATCTCTTTTTTGAATTTGACTATGATGCTATGCTACCATGCTACTTATGCTGCTATTTATGCTTTATGTTACGGTTACTCGTCAACAGCCTTTCCTGTATCCTTTGCAGTATCTCTTCTGAGCCTGGCTTCAACCTCTTTTTTGACATCAAGCTCTTCTTCTTTCAATGCTTCTTCAAGCTCTGATTCTGCTCTTTTTAAAACTTTTTCTACTTCTTCATAATCCTGATGCTCATGGGTGACTTCTGCCATCTTAATCTTGGCATTGACATTCCTCAGCATCAGGTCAGCTATTAGCGGGTCTTTGCCTTCTTTCCTCGCTTCGCTTATCCTGGCCTTTAGCTCCCGCAGTTTCTCACTCAGTCTTGAAATCCTTTCCTGGCTTGACTCTGCTTCCTCTTCATTAGGCGTTAGCTTTTTCTTTGCTTCCAGCCTCCTGAGCTTTTCCTCGTAAGCATCCTCTATTTTTCTGTTGGTTTCGCTCACTTCCTTCATAAGCCTTTTAATCTCTAGGTCAGCTTCCCCTATTTCTTCAGTTTCTATTCCTTGTGTAGCTCGCGTTTCTTTGGTTTCTTTTGTTGTCTGCTTTTCAGCCATTTTCCAATGCCTCTAGTAATTGGTTCCTGTCATGCAGTGAGCTTAGCTTTTCTGCGAGCCCGTTATTATGCAGCCCTTCCCTCACCCAATCAGCAAACTTGTTGTAATCATCGCCAACATAGTGCTTGAAAGTTGTTTCATCCATATTTTTTATTTTTTGTTTTAGCTCATCAAGCGTCTTAATTTCTTCTCCAGTGTCCAGCTTGAATGAATAGGTTATGGTTGCTTCAATCCCATCGGTTTTTTCATCAGGGTTGACTTTTTTCTCCAGGTTTTGAATTTGTTTTTTTTCTTGCCCTGTTGTTTCTACTGGCTTTGCGAGTTCAGAGAATGCTTTTACTTCATTTATTTTCTTGAGCTTTTCAGGGTCTATTTTTGGTAAGGGCTTATTCTCTTTTCTCATGCTTAACAAGTCCAATATTTCCTGCTTTGCAAGAGTGGCCTGCAAATTATCTGCCAACTCCTTGTCGCCAACAGAATCTCTTACCCAGTCTGCAAAATCATTCTTACTCTCGCTTACATGCTTTGCATAGTCCTCATCTTTCATAGCTGCTATCTCATCGTACAGGCTTGCCATGTTGATAACCAGCATACCATTGACGAGCTTGAGTATCTTGTCAGGGCTCACGTCTTTCTTGAAAAAGTTAGCTCCAATATTTTCTTTCTTTTCCCCTGTGTTTTCTCCGCCAGCAGGAGCTTCCTTTTTCAGCTCAGATTCATAATCAGCTCTGGCTTTTTTTGCTCTCATGATAGCTTCTTGAAGCTCTTCATCTGAGACAAGCTTCTTCTCAAGTTTTTCTGGTTGTTTTCCCAGTTTAGCCCAGTGCTTCTCTATTCTTGGGGTCAAGCCCTCAAGATATATCTGGACCATGTTGAAGCTTCCTGTCTTTACCTTGTCAGTTGCCAGCTTCAGCTCAAGCTTCAGGTCGAATACATCAATTCCTTCTTTCTCCAGCTGGTCAAGCTCGTATTGCAGCTGGTCTATTTTCTCATTATATTCATTGTACTTCTCAATTTCTTCATCGGTAAGCCTTTGCACGCTGTGCAGCAATGGTCTGAATGCTACGAAGTAGGGTTTACCAATATTGTAGTGCGGGTTTTCTACCATTCCGCTTCCAACAGTTGCCTTGACCAGTGACCTGAGAACATCCTCTCCGTATTTTACCCTGATTCTTTCCAAGTCTCCTTCATCTCTTGTTCTCATCTGGATTTCTGTGTTGATGTTAGCTTTGATGGTTCCGACGAAGTCGCTCAAAACCTGGGAGATGAGCAGCATTCCCAAACCCCACTTTCTGAACTCTCTGCATCCTCTTTCTATCTGAAGGAATCCTTCTCCGCTTCCACCGAACTTAGGCAGAAGTCTGTGAACCTCGTCGTAAACAAAAAGAACTTTAAGAGTTCTACTTTCTGGGAAATTGGCTCTGAAAATTTCTCTTATGCTGTTAGCTACAAAGATGTCCATTTCCCTTGGCTCTAGTTTATGGCAGGCAAAAACCTGTATCTCGCCGGGCTTTATGTATTTCTTTATGTCAATTATTTCTTTTGGATTGCTTATCTGCCTGATGTTGCCATTGAAAGCCCTGGCTTCGCTCGGTTTCATTCCAAAGAAAGGATACAGAGCGAACATGGTTTTGTCAGTGCATTTTCTTAGCATTCCTGTCCACTGGGCAGTTGGGTCGAAAACTATGACTGCCACTCCTTTCATGAGCATTTCCTCGACTATAACTTGGGCTGATACTGATTTTCCACTGCCAGTGCTTCCTGCGTCGATGGTGTGAGTCATGAATGCTTCAAGGTTGAAATAGGTCTTGTGCTCTGTCTCTGCAATTTTGCCGACGCATACACTTCTTGGCCCTGGCTTGGGCAGCTCGTTCAGATCGACTTTCAGGTGGAATTTCTTTTTTGCCTCAAGCCTTCTCTTAATCTGCCAATAGGCGAGAATCCCAAGTGCTATGAGAATCAGGAATATCAGGACGTGCCATATCTTAACTGGCCCTATTAATACTATCAAGTACCAGGGTGTGCTAACCTTGAACATGGCGCTTGTTCCTGCGCTCATTCCCATATAATTGGCTGTGACTCTCAGGATGTAATCTCCTGGTTTTGCGTCTCTAGGAATGAGAGCGTTCTTAAGCAAGGAAAAGGATGTTTTTAGGAATACGTTGGTATCAAAGGACCATATGGTTCTTTTTCCTTCTATGTCCTGTATAGTATAAAATAATTGCACAGGATATTGCTGATCTGTTAGTAAGTTCCTCAAATCTGTCTTGAACTGCAGGAGGCTGCCAGGAGTGACTTTATTTTTGTCTAGTTGCAAATCCATCAGCAATGCCTGGACTGGAAGCATCTCTTTTGGAAGCACCTCAATAGTAATAGGTATGCTTGCATTAATATCTCCTGTCATTAACAAGCTTCCATTATATATCCCTGGCTCCCCAACACCAAACATAGTGAGGGTTAGGGAATCATCTGAATGAGGCATCAGTATCGCGGATTCCTTGTCCATCTTGATTAGGCTGCTTACATTTCCGTCTATGCTAAAGTAAACAGTAGCTGGTTTTTCTTTGAAGCTGTAAAGAGTTACTTTATCCTGGAGAAAATTGCCCAGCCTTAGTTTTACGTTTATTTCTGATATTGAGACAATGTAATCAGTGCCTTCAATCTTTTGTGGCCTTTGCACAACAGGAGGAGTTTGATAGTCTGCTGTTTTAGTGTTGGTTGTGGTGCCTGTCGTAGTTGTTGTTCCAGGCCCTATTCCAGGCCCTATTCCTGTGAGAGGAGGATTAGGAGGCTGCTTGACTACCAAGACAATGTTATGAACTGTCCCGTTTCCCATGGTTACTGAAACATTGCTTTTGTAAACTTCATAACCTGTTTTCACTGCATAGATTGAGAAGTTACCTTCTTCAACTGTCAAATTATAGAAGCCAGTAATATTATCACTATAGGTCGCATGGCCTGCCACTTCCACAACAACTTCCCCTAAAGGATTGCCTGATGTATCAGTCACATTTCCATAAACATAGCCGGTCGCCGGAGTAACTCCTTGCCCTCCAGGGCAGTTGTCAGTTGGATCGCTCCAGATATGATAATCCTGCCATTTACCGTTCTTTATTGGGAGGAGTATCTGGTAGTTTAGGAGTTGCGTATTAAAGCTCTCTACTGGAGCAGTTGTTATTTTGGTTACTAGGACAAGATTGTCGTGGTTGTCCTTTAAGATGCCTGTTACAAAGGTTGTTGAGTTGGTGCTGTTCCAAGTATAGGTATATGTTGCTGGCGCGCTGATATTGTGGCTTCCCACTGCAAATACTACTATGTTTCTGAAAGTGTTGGTTGCTGAAAAAAATTCTGTGCTGCTAAGATTCATGTAAGTGTCATAGTCAGCAGGCGTAGCAACTGTTAATAAATTAAAGTCTATTTGATTTGCAGGTACCATACTTGCATAAAGCTCATGCTCAATCCCGGGCTGGAGGCACGTGAATAGCAGGTGTTTCTCATTGTCAGTGTCTAAAAGCGTCCTATTGTCTGAGAGATTGAAGTACCAGTCCTGGGTCCAACCAACTCCCCAAGCTGTTCCGTATAGCGCAGACCAGTAGCTTACATCATAGGACAGCTGAAGATTTAATTCGCTTATGGTGCCGCCTTCAGTTTGAACTTCGTAAGCATTGCCTATGAACTGGCCTATTACAACTAGTCCTTTAATTGAAAGTATTAAAAGCAGGAGTATTAATATCCCAAATACAATCTCCTTTTTCCTGGTTTTTTCCACCATTTGTTTTTCTCTTATCTATGTTTTCTATACTTTTTTGTTTATTCTCGTTTATGTCTGTTCTTTTTTTGCTTGTTCTGGTTTATTCTTGTTAATTTTTTCTTTTATATTTTTTATATCAGGTTTTGCGAGTTCTCAATCATGATTTGTATCTTATTCCCAATCTCCACCAGCGTTGGATGGAGCATTTCCTTGGCATTGTCTTCTAGCTGGTTGTAGGTAGACTCGATTTTTTTGTACTCCTCGAGTGCAGCCATTAATTGGCCATTGCTCAATAAGCCGTGTATGCTGCTTATCATTCCCCTTATTTCACTCGTGTTGTTCTGGTTCAGCACGGTATCATAGTAGCTTTGTACTTTGTCTGCAGCTTCAGCTACTTTTTCATAAATATCATTCTTTGCCATGGTGGGCAATTCAGAATAAGCGCCTTTGGCTTCTTCATAAAGTGAAAGCGCTTTCCTTATGTCTCCTGAGTCCAAGTTGTCATTAATCTCATTGAGTATGACGCTGATGTAGTGGAGGCTTCTGCGCCCTTGCAGTCTGTAATAGGCATGCTTGGCATGGGTGACTCCATCATATCTGGCCCCTGCGAACAACAGCCCGCCCAGTAGTATGATTATTATTGGAATAAAGATTCCGCCTTGTATTGTCGGGAGTTTTAGATTCTTGATGAAAAATCCAGTCAACTTCTCCTCAACTTTGATGGAGCTCGGATCAGTGAACACAGCAGTTCTTATCTTTTTGAGGGAGTCAAGGCTAATGCTAGATTCAAAATAATAGGTGAGAGTTGTGTCTCCTGTTAATCCGAACTTTATGATTGGATCATTCTTGACAACCTCGTATTCCTGAGTGCTGACTATGTTGTCTGCTGTCTGGCTGACCTCTTTAGGTATTTCTTCGAGTATGAAAGCATTATCTGTTAGGTTGTATGTTTTTATCTCCCTGATTACAATGCTCGCGTCGCTCTGAGTTCCATCCCTGTAGGTTATTTTTGCACTCTTTAGCTTTGTTGATATCACCACTTCCTGCTGAAGATCGTTTAAGAATTTGAGAGCATTATTCTCATCAATTGAGGTTCCATTAGTTTTTATTTCCAGGTATTCTTTTAACAGCGCGCTGAGCTCATCTGATTTTATATAATCAACAAAGGCAGTGCTGTCCAGCACGTCAATTTTTACCGGAGTTTTTTGATAAGCATCTTCTGCTTTCTGCACCAGCTTTTCAGCCTCTGCTTGTTTCTCAGTGTCAGACAAGTCGTTTCTAAAGTTCAGAGCACTTATATCCCTGATGGTGTTTTTAAAAATAAGTATGCTGCTCTCCACTTGGCTTGTAAGACCTAAGGTATCTGCAGCATCTTGGTCATCCTTTGGAAGGTTGCTGAAGGTGGCTGCTATTTGTTCGAACTCTTTTATCCAGTTGTCATAGGCATTTGAGTTGGCTGATAATGCTGTTGCCGTGGGAGGTGTTTCTCCAACATTGAACATCCAGGTACTACTTTGGCCAGCATTTCCGTTGCTGTCAATGCATTCCACATTCCAGTAATATGTCCTGTTTTCCAGACCAGCTACTGCAAATATCTGCTGCGAGCTGTCGCTCACATCCATGCTGCCCAGGTAGCTGAAGAATCCTGTTTTATTCTCGTTGATGTAGACGCTGCAGTTCAGCGGATTCCTGTATTCTGCTTTGAATATTAAATTGTTTTCAGGCCCGCTTATGGTTGAGTTATTCTGTGGCGTTATTAGGCTCACAACAGGATTAGTTTTGTTGGCTGGTTCTAGCAGGATGGTGATTGTATCATCCTTGGTTATGTTGAGATCCTGCTCGTATGCAGAGTAGTTCTCTCGCAGCACATATATTCTCGGCAGGCCTGGGCGTAGGTAATATGTGGCCTGGCCGTTGAGGCCAGTGTCTTTTGTTTCTCCTTTGATGTCAATGGTTGCGCCCTGGAGAGCTGCATTGGTAACAGAGTCTTTTACAATTATGTTAATGACATTCGTATTATCGACGCTTAGGATGATGCTTTGGTTGACGGTGTTGTTGTAATCATCAATGACTGTTATGGTGTTTGTGTAGTTGCCAGGAACAGAGTAGGTTATGTTGGCCTTTTGCCTGTTTATATTCGAGCCATTGCTTAAGTGCCAGGTGTAGTTGAGCGTGCCTACTCCTCCTGTTGCCTGTGCTTCCAGGATTACAGGAACATTCTTTCTCTGATTTGTATCCGTGTCTACTCCTATAACGATGTTATTTTGTACTTCATATCTTAAGGTTTGAACCTCTGACCTGTTGGAGTAGTTGAAAGTCGCTTCAAGGATGTATTTGCCTGCGTAGTTGGTGAATGGCAGGTATTCCTGGAATGGGTAATTCATGACGTTCTGTGCATTAACAGGCACTTTGCATGCTACAAATCCTGTTTTGTCAGGGCAGACTTCCACCCTGAGGCTTGTTCCATTGGGTGCGGACATGGTCATGAGAGCTGTTTCCCCTATAACATAAGTTGACTTGGGTATGGTGATATTGAATGGTACGAGTGGGGGTTGCGCATTGACTGTGAACACTCTTGTTTCGCTGGTCTTTGAATTGTTTGCATCATCCCTGCAGGTTATTTTCCATTCATAGCCGCTGTTGTTCAGACCAGATATTATTGCGCTTCCAGGCTGGCTGTTGTTCATGATTATAGTTTGATTTATGCTGTTGTTGAGTATGATATTGCAGAGAATATTTTCTGCAAAGTTGTCAAGCACCACGAAGGTGATGTTAACAGTAGTTGTATCTGCCTGCGTGTTATTTAGGGGGAAGAATAGAACTATTGTAGGCGCCATAAAGTCTACTGTTATGCTTCTCTCCTCGCTGGTTTCTGAGCTGTCCAGAGTGTCGCAGAGGATTTTCCAGCTATGGCTTCCCTGGCTTAGGTTGGTTGTAAATGAATTAAATCCTGAGTTGATGATACTAGTGTTGGTTGTCATGATTGATGAATCAACCACTAGTTTGCAGTCGGTCACATTGTCAAGGTTCACGTAATAGTCAAATGTTATGTCTGAGTGATTTGCATAGCTCTGGTTTGCAGGGTCAACAATGTCAAGGGTAGCATTTGCTGCCAGCATGCTGATTAGAAGAATGAATAATGCGAATGTGCTCATTCCTATTATTTTTTTATAATTAATCATGCTCCAGTTCCTTTATCATTCCCTTCAGCCTTCTGATAAGCTCTTCTTTCACTAGGTTCTTGGTTTTGAAGTCAGTTTTTTCTGCAGGCTTTTCCTTTTCTTCTTCAGTTGGTTTTTTTTCTTCAGCTTCAAGCTCATATTTTTTTACCTGGGTCTTGATTATGCTCCTGACTTCCTCGCTGATGTCCAAGAAATGGTTTTCTTTGGCTAATTCTCTTAGTCTCTGAACTAGGGAGGATGGCATCCTCACACTAACTATGGAAGTTACCATCCTTCTCCCCCACGTCCAGATTTTTTGGCGTTTTTTTCCTCAACGTGCAATTGGCTTTGCACGTATTCTCTGGTAAATTCTCGTACAGCTTCTGAGCGTGATTTGAAGAGTTTCTTTTTGACAAAATTATCTAAATCAAGAATTAGCTCGTCAGGCAAGCGAATGTTCAGCACTTCAGTCTTTTTTGGCAATCTCAAACCTCTGTATGACAAATGTATGTTAAATGTATGTTTTATGTCAGTTTTATGTGTGCCTGAGTTCTCTACACGTCACCAACAGTATACGTAAGCGTATAGTATTTGTTATGTATGACAATATCTAGTATATAAATATTGCGATTTTTTTGGCTTTGCAAGAAAAGAACCTTTCAAAAAGAAAAGTATTAAAAATCAGGTTCAAATTCAGAAAAACCATGGCAGACGAAAAAGACAAACCAAAGGAAAAGGACATGGAAAAAGAATATGAATCACTGAAGAAGAAATATGCGCTCCCAGAGCTCAAGGAATTGGACAAGGAGTTCTGTATCGGCAAGCTGGAAGATGTGCCTTTTCTTTTGCGAACCATCCTGGGCAAGATGATTGAAAGAATTGAGCTGGTCTTCAAGAACCTGAGCGATGTAGTCCAGCCATCTGAGAATAACCTCACCACCATGTATGAGGCAGAAATGTTTTCTGATGATGATAAAAAACATATTTTTGAGCTGATGAAAAGGCTAGCTTATCTTCACAGGGAGCTGGTAATCAGGGACTTTGAATATTCTGATGATGCTGCCGCAGTAGATATTCACAGGACTTTCAAGGAGTGGACTGCCATGAAAAAAGATGTTCTGAAAATGCTTGAAAAGCTAAGGGATTCTTGGAAGAGCGAGGCTAAGTCAAAAATAGAAGAGAACTATTTTGGGTGAGCAGATGCCGCGCAATTATGTTATTATGGGGCCACAAGGTTCTGGCAAAGGAACCCAGGCTAAAATGATTTCTGAAAATTATAAATTGCCACACATTTCAACAGGGGATATATTCAGGGAAATAAGAACCCAGGACACTACACTGGGAAGAAAAGTCAGGGAGCTGATAGACAACGGCAACCTAGTGCCTGATGAGATTGTCAATGAGATGGTTGCTAGAAGACTAAACCAGCCTGACTGTAGAGAAGGGTATGTTCTTGATGGCTATCCTAGGAATATTTTACAGGCAAAATTCCTTGACAAGCAAAAACCAGTCTTAAAATGCATTGATTTGGAAGTGAGTGAGGCAGAATGCATAAAAAGAATGTCTGCAAGAAGAGTTTGCTCTCAATGCAAGGCAGATTACAACACTATATATATAAAGCCCCAAAAAACCGGCATTTGCGACAAGTGCGGAGGAAAGCTGGTGCAAAGAGATGATGACAAGCCAGCTGCGATAAAGCAAAGGCTGGAAACTTATCACAAGGAGACCAAGCCAGTAATTGATTATTACGAGAAAAAAGGAGTGCTTTTGAAAATTAATGGAGAACAAGCGATTGATAAGGTGTTCGCAGATATATTGGCGGGACTTAAGTGATTATTTTTTTCTGATTCCTTAATTTAATTTTTATTTTCTAGGTAAAGGCTCATTTTAATCTATTACGCCATAACTTTTAACAACTTCTATTATGTGTTCTAAGCTTGGTTTCAGTTGAACATTATGTGCTTTTATTGGTCCTGAAAAACTATATCCAGGATATATTTCTACTCCATTAAGAACGCTGCCAGCAGGAATGATTATTTTTGCCCCAGTAACTGTTCGTCCATCGATGCGCGTTGGTGCTTCTTTCGAAGAATTAACTTGCGCTCCTAAACCCAAAGCACATTCTCTAAGCTCTGCGTATGGATGAATTCGACAATAAGGTGAGAGATATACTCTGTTGAGTTGTACTCCTTCTTTGATATTTGCATACTTTTCAAGGTTAGAATAGCTTATTTCGACGCCATCCTCAAATTTTGAATTTCTTCCAATAAAAACATTTGGTCCTATGTTTACTATTCCTTTATTCATTCTTTCCTTTAGAGTTTTGCCTTTCTTGTCTTTTTTATTTAAGCTCTGCGGATGAATCCATACATTTTTTTTAGAATTGTGGTAATATCCTTGCTGTTCGAGTATTTGATATATTGATGGAAATTTACCGCTGAGAGCATCAGGAAAGGTATCTAGGAAGAAGGTGATTGAGCCAAAATCACCCCAAGCATTTATAGGACTGTTGAATATAGGGTAATCTTTACCTATTAGCTCTTTTATGAATTTGCCTGCCATGTCAAAATCTCCGCTAGATTTCTTTCTTCCTTCAACAACCCAACCTTCTTTTGAAATTTCTCTCAATGCATCATTGTTGACTACGTAGCCTGCGGTATTGATGGGCACTCTCATATCTTTTAGTAAATCAGGATTAGTTATTCCAAGGATTTTCATTAGTTCTGTTTCATTATCGGGCTTTTCATTCAAGGCACTTATACGATAATCTGTTTCAACGCTTACAAGGCCATAATTTTTTATGGTATCCCTGGGCCTGATGAGTGTGGTCATAACTGAGATTACTGCGTTGTTTTTCCTGTGCCACTTAATTGCTTTTTCAAAATCAACTTCGTAAATATTATCGTTTGCAAAGATTATACTATCTCCTGTAAGCTCTTTCTCTTCTATGTTGGTAAGTATAGCGTCTCCGCTGCCATTATTAGTATCATCATTTTCAGGATCAGAATAATCTATGTTAAGGCCCAAATTTGTTCGATTTTTTCCTTCACCAAACCTGTTGCCTAGCGGGTCTCGGTTTTCAAGGAATTGAGTTATTATATAATTCTCCGTTATGCCTGTTTCTTTGAACTGATATATTTGTAGTTCTGCCAATGGTAATCCCATTATTCTAGTCAGGCCTTTTGGTATCATTGAAGCAGCTGAGTCAAGGTTTAAAGGCCTAAACCTAGTTCCTTTGCCTGCAGAGGTTTGTACGCTTGTTAATGTTCGATTATTTGTTAATTTATCAGTTAGTGCCATGAGTGTGAATCGAACTCCTAGTTCTTTATAAAGCTTTCTATAATTGACTACTTTATAGGAACTACAGAATTCTAGAGCGGGCTTATCAGTCTCAGCTTCTTGATGATCGGAGGCAATACGTCCAGGAGATATTTTACTTCTTCTTCTGTTGTGTACCTGCTGATGCTTAGCCTTAGGCTGCCGTTGGCCTCTGCCTTGCTTAATCCAATGGCTTGCAGCACATGGCTTGGCTCTAGCGTGTGAGACGAGCATGCTGAGCCTGTTGATGAGCTTATTCCTTTCAGGTCCAGGTATCCGCCTATGGCTTCTCCTTCAATCCTTGCAAAGATAAAGTTGATATTGTTGCACAGCCTCTTCTCTCCTTGCGGGCCGTTGAGCCTGCATTCAGGAATATTTTTTTCAATGCCATTGATTATCAGGTCTCGCAGCCTAGTCATGTTTTTTATGTGCTTATGGCTGTCTGCTTGCTTGAATGCTTCTGCAAAGCCTGCAATGCCAGGAATGTTTTCTGTTCCTGACCTTAGGTTGCGCTCGTGGCCTCCGCCGTGCTGCCAGGCCTTGATATTGATTCCTTTCCTGATGTAGAGCGCTCCAACTCCTTTTGGTCCATGTATTTTGTGGGCGTTGAGAGTGATTAAGTCTACGGGCTGTTTTTTTACATTGATTTCTGTCTTGGTGTAGCTCTGGCAGGCGTCTGTGTGAAAATAAACATTGTGCTTCCTGCATATCTCCCCGAGTGCTTTCAGGTCTTGTATTGTGCCTATCTCATTGTTGCCGTGGATTATGGTCACGAGAATTGTTTTGGGTGTTATGGCTTTCTCAAGCTCTTCTGGTTTTACAAATCCTTCCTTGTCAACATCAAGGTAGGTTACTTCAAATCCTTGGGTTTGCAGCCATTTGCATGAGTTCATGACGCAGTCATGCTCTATTTTTGTGGTGATTATGTGGTTGCCTTTTTCCCTGTTGTTGAAGGCTATTGATTTGATTGCAAAATTATTTGATTCTGTTCCGCCGGATGTGAAGATTATCTCTTCTGGCGCTGCGCCAATTGACTTGGCAATTACTCTCCTTGCCTTTTCCATTGCGTTCTTGGCTTCTCTTCCCTTGGTGTGGGTTGATGAAGCGTTGCCGTACTTCTCGTCGAAATAAGGTAGCATTGCCTTGATGACCTTTGGGTCAAGCTTTGTAGTAGCAGCATTATCCAGATAGATTTCCTTCATTTTTTGCACCTCTTGTTGCAGTGTTTCTCAACATGTTTCTCAACCATATGCATTATTGGCATTATGGTGTCTTTGTTCAGAGAATAAATTCTTTTCTTGCCCTCCTGCTTTGCAGTGAGGATGTTGCACTTCGCCAGTTTTGCAAGGTTGTGCGAGACTTTGCTCTGTTCTTCATTCATTGCTTCTGCCAGCTCGTTCACGCTCATGGGTGTATCCTTCAGGAGCAGCATTATCCTGAAGCTGGTCTTGTTGGCAAAGTTCCTGAAAAATATTTCGTATGAATTGCAATTCATATGATTAGAAATTCATTAGTAATATATAAAGATTGTGCTTTTTCAAGAGAACAAAGCCTTGATGACTTCGGTTGCATAGCTTCCCTTGCCGAGCGAGAAGCTAATCCTGACTTTCTTCCTGCCTTGGTTCAGCTCGTCATCTTCTGGCTCTCTGATCTTCAAGTCCCTGACTTCGGCAAACAGCTCCCTTTCGCCTCCGGCTCCGCTCAATTCAGGTATTGCGCGGATTACAAAGCCGTTATATGTTATTCCTTCTTCTTTCATTATGCTCTCAATTATCAATTTTATTTCAGGATTATTTATTTCGGTGCTAAATCCTACTAACGGAATTTTTAGGGCGTCGCCATTCGGCGCCGGGGAATGCTTTGATTCAATGAACCTTTTTGCTGTCCAGTTCCATATTTTGCTCTGGTAGGCGTGGATATACATGTTCAAGGTTTTCCAGGGAATCTTTTTGAGTGCGCCCACAAAGTCATTCCTGTTTTTCTCTAGGTGTTCAATGACTTTCTTCTCATCCTTGCCAATGCTGTCCAGAATCTTGTCAACAGCTTTCCTAAAGTCCTTCTGGATTATGGCCTTGCCTATTTCTGCATTGTTCTTGCTGAACCGTTGCTCTCCAAAATAATTAACAATTCTATCAAGCTTCTTTGGCTTTTTTGAAATGTTTCTCACCACAATCTCAAAACTATTGCCTTCCAAATCTCCCAGGCTGATTGGGTTATTTACATAGCCGGCAAATGCTAATTCCATGTCTTTTAGGGTGAGAGCCTCGGCTTTTTCCCTGCTAATCCCTTTGATGCTTATGCTCTGCTCTGTTATTGCCTTGCTGTCCTTGCTTCCTGCATAGCCAATCCTCTTCCTCTCAATGTGTAAAGCATCTGCTATTTGCTGGACAGCTTTTTCAGTGGTGTAATTCTTTTTTTTCAGGATAAAAATAGAATATGCTCCTTTCTCGCTGAGCTTCACAGCAGATTGTTCTTTGACTATGAAATCTTCTGGCAGCTCCTTGATTTGGTATTCCTTGTCCATGTCAGGAACAAGTGCTTTTCTGCTGAATTAAAATGTTGCGGTTAAAAACCACTATATTAATAAAGTCTCTTTGACTTTTTCTCCTGTGCTGGACCAGTAGCCTAGTTTGGTGGCCTTTTAGGCTGGACAAATAGGGCAACAGCCTCCTAACTTTTCGCTGATGAAGATTATTTCGCTAGTATCAAATGATATGGTGAGAGTTAACTGAAGCGACGAGGTGAGAGCTGTAGGTCGGGAGTTCGAAGAGATTTTCGCAGAAAATCTCGTAAAAGGCGTTTAAGGAGGATGTTCACTTCGTGAAATCTTCCGAAACTTACGAAAGCTGAAAATCACGAAAGTCTCCCCTGGTCCGCTTATGATTTATATTAGATATTTGTATTAGATATTCGCAACATTTAAAAAACACTTTACCAATTGTGATATTATGAAGATTCCTAAGAAGATTTTGAGCCTGGTGCTCTCTGTAGCCTTCGGTGTTGCACTTCTAGTTATTGTGCTCTTGAAGTTTCCTCTTCATAATGTAATCTCTGCTTTTACTCACGTCACTCCTAAGCTGGTGTTTGCTTACTTGGCTGTTTCCGGCACAATAATGTTTGTTTTATCATACAGGTGGAAGGTGCTGTTGGATGCTGAAGGTTATAGAAATATTTCTTTTTTTCACCTGGTGAGCTACAAGATTATTGATTACGGAGTGAGCTACATAACGCCTACTGCAAAAATTGGTGGAGAGCCTGTGAGAGCTGCCATGCTTATGAGGCACGGCATCAGCTTTAAGGAAGGGCTTACTACAGTGACCATTGACAAAACAATAGAGCTGTCATTTACCCTTCTCATGTTCATCCTCGGCTGCATTTTTCTAATCCTTGGAGTAACCCTGCCAGGAGGAGTAATAGTCTTCCTCTTAGTGATTTCAGCGCTCCTGCTGTTCCTTATCTGGAAATTTTATTCCAGGATTCTGCAAGGAAAGCCCATCTTCATTTCTTTTTTCAGGTTCATGCGCCTTCACAAGTTCGCGTTCCTTGCAAAATATCAGCATGCCATTATAGATTTTGAGAAGCCAATTATGAAATTTTATCAGGAGAAGAAAAAAGCATATTTTATAGCTCTCTTGCTGACTATTTTTGCTTTCAGCCTCTCAATGGTGGAGTTTCATGTCCTCTTGCTGATGGTTGGCGTTAATGCTTCCTTGGGAGTGGTCTTTATGGTTTTCTCTGTTGTTGGAATGGCTTTTGTAATTCCTGTGCCAATGGGTCTGGGAAGTCTTGAGGCCATGCAGGCTTGGCTCTTCTCAGCTCTCGGCCTTAGCTCAGCAGCAGGGATTGGGCTTGCAATGATTACTCGCTCCAGAGACTTGATATGGGTTCTTCTGGCAGTTGTGTTCTCGCTTTACTACGGCTCATTAAGAAAGGTCTTGGACGAAGCATACAATAGCAAGTATAATAATCCTATTGTGAAGATGACTTTTTTGAGGAATGGCAAGCCTGCCAAGATAAAGATAAAGCTTCATCAAAAGCATCACGAAGCCTTTGTTCATGTCCAATCATTAAGAAAAAGATATTTGGATTTCAATAGGATGATGGAAGGTAAATTCAGGAAGAAAGAGAAATAAAACAGGAATAAAATAGAAATTAAATATAATAACCGATAAAAATAACAAATAAATATCAATAAATAATAACCAATAAATAAAAAGGGGCGGGGATCGCAATGGAGTTAATAGATTTTTCAGAATCTGCAAGGATGGTTCTAAGGAGAATAAGAGTAAGTCTGCGGGGCATCAGGCATTATTCTGGCAATGCTGAACAGATATGCCAAAAAATACTCAAGGATTGCTATAATCAAAACAAGAATTATTTCATGGTGAGCCACGGCCATTTCTGCCAGTTTTATGCACGTGATTTTGGCTGGTGCACAGAAGCACTTCTAAGCCTTGGCTATCGAGAAGAAGTCATCAGCACCCTGGATTATGCCCTTGGGGTTTTTCAGCGCCATGGAAGAATCAAGCAAGCTATTAGCCCTGGTGGAAAGGCTTTTACTTTTCCAAGCCGCGAATACTCTCCTGACGCGCTCGCTTTTATTATCAGGAGCCTGAAGCTTGCAAAGGCTGCTGGGCTGGTTGAAAAATATAAGGAGTTTCTTAACCAGGAAATTCAGAGGTATTATGATTTAGTTATTGATAAGACCACCGGCCTTGTTAGAAAGGACCAAGCATTCAGCTCAATGAAGGACTACTCTGTAAGGCAGAGCTCCTGCTATGATAATGTGATGACTGGAATGCTGGCCAAGGATTTGACAGAGCTTGGGCTTGTTAATCCTTTCAGGAAATGGGATTACAGCAAGCTATTGCTGGAGAATTTTTGGAACGGAAATTATTTTGTAGATGATTTGTCTGGCGATCGAATGAGCAAAATTAACAAAATTATTTGTGGAGACGCCAATGTCGTTCCTTTCTGGTCAGGCCTGGTTAATGACAAAGCCCTTCTGAAAAAATCCGTTGCTGCGATAAGGAAAGAGGGTTTGGATAAGCCTTTCCCATTGAAATATACTGAGGCAAGGTTTAAGGAGCAGAAGATGACTGGCCTTGAATTCATAGCAGGCAATTATGAAAGAGACACTGTCTGGTCTCATGTTGGTTTTATGTACATAAAAATAGTTGCGCAGGTTGACAAGAAGCTTGCAAAGGAATATTTAGACCAGTATACAAGGCAAATAGAGCTGCACAAGAATTTCCTGGAAGTGTATGATAAGGATGGCAAGCCTTTCAAGACATTGGTCTATTATGCTGATGATAGCATGCTCTGGTGCGCTAATTATCTTTATCTCAAGAAAATTCTAAGCTAAGAGTCAATTAGTTTTAATTGATAGAATTAAATTAATAAAATTAAATTGATAGAATTAATTAATATAAAAGGATGCGCCTAATCATTCCAGTCGTTGTTTTCCTGCGAGAAATAGTCTGCATCGAACTCAAGACTCTTATTTTTCTTGACTCTCATGGACTTTCTGAAATTCTGGGCTGCTACTGAGAACTTGATCTCCCTTCCCATCACGAAATTCTTTTTCTTCCGTATATAATCAAGAAAGCCTTCGACAGTGTCAGTCTTGCATGCAACAAGCGCGTGCCCTACTTCTGAGATAATATGGGCATCACTTCCTCCTGTGAATGCCTTGTCCTCCTTTACAGCCCAGTTGGTGGCTAGCTTGTTCATCCTCGGGAGCATGGAGGCGTTGAGCACTTCAATTGCATCAATTTTTTGGAGCGCTTTTCTTCTTTTGTAATTTGTAAAGAACCTATGGCTCCTCCTCCTTGGGAAAGTGAATGGGTGAGGGATGCTCTTGACGCAATTATACTTGTCTGCCAGCTCAACAATCTCATTCATTCCCAGCCCTAGCTTGAATGCAGCCACTGTCTTTGTCATGCTGGTCCTGTGATGTTTTAGACTGAGCAATTCCTTCTCAATGTTCTTTGAATAAAAATCCCATAAATCCCTTGGTGAGTAGAAATAGAGCAGTATCTCCTTGTTCTCCCTGGAGTTGACCTCGATGCCTGGTATTACCAGCACCTTTTTCTGCTTGCAGGCTTCAATCGCTCCTTCAGCCCTGCAGTGGTCTGTGATGGCAAGCCCTATCTTTAGCTCCGAGGCTTTTTTCAGCAAGTGCTGGAGATTGGTGAGGCTGTCATGAGAATACTTGGTGTGAATGTGCATGTCGACAAATGCGTGGTCCTTCCTTAAATCTGCCAGTGCCGGTGTCCTGTAAAGAATGCGCTTGTACATTTTATCTCCTGTCTTTTTTCTTGCCTTATTTCTTATGCTTCTGCAGCAGCTCCATGGCTTTTTTGCCGTCAATCTTTCCGCGGTACTTGGCCATGAGCATGCCCATGAGCGCGTTGATAGAGACTTCCTTGTTTTCATTTATAAGTTTTATTACTTCTTTTTCCAAATCTATTTCTTGAACTTCATACTGCTTAAGATCAAATTCTTTGCCAAGAGAAATATCGCTTAAGATGTCTATAATAGAGTTCTTTGATACCTTTCCATCATTAACAGCCTTGAAAATCTGTTTTAAATGATCATCTTTTATTTTGAGCGGGTCTGCGCCTTTATGTTTTCTCAATATTTCTGAGCCAAATGATAGTAAGGTGTCGCATACAAAAGGTGCACTTAGGTTTTTATTCGCACTCATGATGCCTGTAAATAATGCCAGTCTACTCTCCCCAAAAATGTCTTGTCTCATAATCTTCTTTAGCTTGTCTTTATCTACTCCAAATTGCCTGCTGAGGCTTTCAACCTTTTGCTCTATTAGCTCAGGAATCTCTATATTATCAATAAGCCCAGAAGTAGTGCTTATCGGCAGTATATCAGTCTCAGGATACATCCTGTCCATTCCAGGCATTGGCCTGAGGTAGCTCGTGGTAAAATCGTCTTCTGCATTTCTTACTTCTGGCTCAAACTTCTTGCCTGACTTGATAAGCTTGAGCTGCCTGTTGATTTCATTATCCATGATTTTCACAATGCTTCTCAAATCCTGGAATCCTTTAATCTCTACTCTTGAGCCGCCCTTGATGCTAAGATTCACGTCCTGCCTTATTGTGCCTATTCCTCTTTTGCATGCTCCTGTGCTGCGCAGAATCATGCCAATCTTTGCAGCAACCTCCTTTGCTTCTTCAGGAGCTTTTATGTCAGGCTTGGTTGCGACTTCTATGAGCGGGATGCCCAGCCTTGACAAGTTGTAAATATCATATTCTTTTTTTCTCTCAATTATTTGGCAGGCTTCTTCCTCCAGGCAGATGGTGTCAACGCCGATTCTTTTGCCATTAACCTCGAGAAAACCATTCATGCCTATGAGCATGGTGCGTTGGAATCCTGAAGTGTTGGAACCGTCAATAACTGTTTTTCTCATCACCTGGATTTCATCAACAACTTCGCAGTTAAGCATCTTGGCTGCTTGGAGAACTGCCCTCAAGGCTTCCTGGTTTACAGGGTGAGGAGGCTCCTCGTCTAATTCAACATCGCAGTTAATATCATTGTAGCCTTGGTAGATGAAATATTTCTGCTTCTTCTGCTCGTGCAGTGCTGCCTGGTCAACCTTGCCTTCTTCTCCAGCACTAGCCCGCAATCGCCTGGTGACTTTGAAGTCAGGATTATCCTTTCTAATTTCTGTTGGGCAATTACAGAAAAGCTTATGGCCTTCAAGCTGCTGATGAATTTCTATTCCGCACTTCAAGCCTAGCTCAGTATAATTTAGCGCTGTCATGGTATATTCTTTTCATCAATAAGCAGTCTTGTTTTTAAATTATTTTGTTTTAACTCAAAAAAATTACATTTTTTAAATTTTTGAAATGCTTGTCTCCTGTCACTATATTGCATTTTAACTCTTCCTGCTTTGCAATCATAAGACCATCAATGAGGCCAAAATCCTTTTGTTTGCTTCGCTGCTCAATTTTTATTTCAACTCCTCTCAGCCAGTCTTTCCTGTTTATCGGCAAAATTTTTGACTTCACAATTATGATTTTTTGCAGGAATGAAAAATCTTCTTGGTTCTTTTTCGACCATTCGTAAATTTCAGCTAAATTCGGCTCTAATGTATAGCATTCTTTTTTTTCAATGGCATCTTTGACTTCTTTGCCTTTTTCAGATCCAAAGAAGTACTCTATCCACGCATAACTATCTATTATCATCAGAATTCCCTGTCAAGGCTCTTATGGTCTCGCACAAAGGGCTGCAGCTTTTTCCCTTTAAGAATTCCAAAGCCGTCGAGCTCTTCTTTCTTTGTTATCGAGAAGTCTATTTTATCTCCTATATCAAGATCTAGCTTATCAACTTCGTCACTAGGTATGATGACTGCCCTCGAATTTCCCCATTTCCTGACTTCAGCTTCCATAGTGATACATAAATGTATCATTATTTATATGCTTTTCGGTTTGCATTTATATCAAGAAACTCTCTTTCTCGCTTCTCTCAGAAATCTCTCCGCGAAGGTTCTTCTCATAGAGCGTTTTAATTTCTTCTTTATCATCCTTCTTGTAATTTGAGAGCAGCCATGCCAGCTTGATGAATGCAGTCTCAGGAGTCATGTCAGTATAATTGCCGATTACTCCTGCGTCAATTAGTTGCCGCCCTGGCGTGTAAACATTCATGTTAATCCTGCCGTAAATGGTCTGAGGTGCGACAGCCACAGGCATATTCTTGGCAAGCTCTGCTATTGCCTTGATGATGTGCTCGTTCTCTTCTGTATACTCGTCCACTTTCATGCTCGGTACGTGTCCGATGCCAAGTAGTTCGATAACAAGACCATCAAAGTCTTTGTATGCAAGTATTTCTGAGGCAAACATTTGTATGTGCGGCTTTACAAGACCAATTTTGAGTTTTTCATTGAATAACTTGAGTGTAAGCTTCTTTTTCTTGTCAGCTTTTTCATAGGCTGATATGAAATCTATTTTTTTCTTTTCTGTGCTGATTCTTGCAATTGGATTGGCATTTATTGGCCTGAAAGCATCCCTTCGCGAAGTGTGCATCTTTCTGGTCTTGCACGCTGGAAGGATTAGACAGGTGTCGTCGCTGTTGTTCTCATGCATGCAGATGGCGACTCCTGAAAAGTCAGAGTTAACAATGAATTGCGTCGCTGCTATAAGGTTGGGTGCAGAATCACTGCTGCCCCTGTCGCTGCTCCTCTGGCTGCCTACGATTATTACTGGTATTCCTATGCCTTCGAGCGCAAATGCCAAGGCTGCTGCTGTGGAGTGCATTGTATCTGTGCCATGAGTCAGGATTATTCCGTCAACTCCTTTCTTTGCTTCTTCCTCAATTGCCTTTGCAAGAATATTGTAATGAGCAAACCTTATATTCTCAGACTGCATGTTCCTGATGAGCCTGCTGTTGATATTTGCCAGCTCCTTGATCTCTGGGAACAGGCTCAGTATTTCTGACTCTGTGAACTTAGCAATCACTGCGCCAGTAGAATAATCAACTTTGCTGGCAATGGTTCCGCCTGTGTGCAGTATAGAAATTGTCGGAAGCTTTGCATTAATCTTTTCCTTCTTAATTTCCTCCTTGATTTCTTTTGCTGTGCCTGTGCTCCTGGATTCCTTGATATTTCTCTTAGCAATTCCTATGTTGTAGCCGTTGCCCAGCTTGAGTATCAGGAAATCTTTTTCTTCCTTGATGAACACTCCCTTGAAATTCTGGCTGGTAGTGCTTACTTCTATTGACTCGCCTTGCTTGAACATTTTTTATCTCTTCTCTTTTATTTCTTTCTTTTCTTGTTCCTATTTCCCTTCTTCGCATCTGCTGCTAGATTTTTCTCCAGCTTGTCAGCTTCGCATGCAATTTTGATTGCGTACTTCTTGAGCAGACCAACAGCTTTCCTGTCATAGCCTTTCTCGTGCATCTTCTTGGCAGCCAGTATGAGTGCTGCTGTTGCAGCTGCTGCTCCCAGTATGACTCTTCTTTTGCTTACCATGATTCACACCTCTAACCTTTCTTAATTAATCCTTTTCAAGAAGTATGATTATATAAATTTTGTTGTTACGATTTTGAACTCGCCTTCTCCCAGCGAAATATTAATAAACTTATGAGTTAATCTCTGATAAAAGCTTTTAAGCCTTAGTGAAAGTTTCAAGGGGTGCGTTATGGATGCGGACAAGAAACGTTTGGGCTATGATGATGACGATGATGACAGTGGCGATGATAGCGGAGAGGATGACTGAAAGGATTAGTCAGATGTTCTTATAAATCAGATTTTCTTATAATCAAAGTTTTTAGAATTTTTATTTCTTAAGATTTTTATCCGTAATAGCTCGGACGTTGATCTGGAAGAAAACTTTTAGTTTTCTAACAGCCCAACGTCCTAACCATAATAAGAAGGACGTTGATCTTTCATCTCTTTGCCCCTTGCCGCCCTGAACATGTTCTGGAGCTCTTCATAGGCTTCTGCAACTTCCTTGGTGGCTGACGGCTTGACTTTCTCGAGGGCTTTCTCAAAGTGCTTCATCTTGATAGTCTTGGCTTTCATGTCCTCTCGCAATGCAAAGATGGCTGCTTCCCTGCACACGCTCTCAATGTCTGCTCCGACATAGCCTTCTGTCTTGTCAATGAGCTGATTAATGTCGACGTCCTTGTCAAGAGGCATGCCTTTGGTGTGTACCCTGAATATTTCCTTTCTGCTCTTTACATCAGGCACTGGGGCAAGTATAATCCTGTCAAACCTGCCAGGCCTTAAGAGTGCTGTATCAATAATGTCAGGCCTGTTGGTTGCTCCAATAATAACAATATCATTAAGGTCTTGCAAGCCATCCATTTCTGTTAATAACTGATTGACTACTCTCTCTGTTACATGGCTATCGTTTCCGCCGCCGCCCATGCCTCTAGTTGGCGCAATTGAATCAATCTCATCAAAGAATACAATGGTTGGGCTGGCCTGCCTTGCCTTCTTGAAAACTTCACGCACTGCTTTCTCGCTCTCGCCAATCCATTTGCTCAGCATCTCAGGTCCTTTTACCAGAATGAAATTAGCTGCTGATTCATTGGCTACTGCTTTTGCCAGCAAAGTCTTTCCAGTTCCTGGTGCTCCGTAAATAAGCACTCCCTTTGGTGGCTTGACTCCCATCCTCTTGAAGTCAGCCTTGAACTTGAGTGGCCACTCGACAGCTTCGATAAGTTCCTGCTTGACATTATCAAGTCCGCCTATGTCTGTCCATTTAACATTAGGAATCTCGACCAGAACTTCCCTGAGGGCGCTGGGCCTTACAACCTTGAGTGCTTCCTTGAAATCAGACTGGCTTAGGATGAGCTTATCAAGAATTTCCTGAGGTATAGGCTCTCCTTCTCTAAGCATGGTGTCTCCGAGGACTCTTCTGAGAACTGTCATGGCTGCTTCCCTTGCAAGTGATGCAACGTCTGCGCCCACAAATCCATGAGTGATAGCTGCCAGGCTTAGTAAGTCAACGCTCTTGTCCAAGGGCATGTTTCTTGTGTGAATCTTCAGGATTGTTAATCTGCCGGTTTCATTAGGCACGCCAATCTCTATCTCCCTGTCAAACCTTCCAGGCCTTCTGAGTGCCGGGTCAAGGACATTGGGAATATTGGTGGCTGCTATGACTATGACTTTTCCTCTTGACTGCAGGCCGTCCATGATGGCTAGGAGCTGGGCGACAACACGCCTCTCAACTTCTCCCTTGCTCTCCTCTCTCTTGGGAGCGATGGCGTCAATCTCGTCGATGAAAATGATGGATGGAGCAGTCTTCTCTGCCTCCTCGAATTTCTTTCTCAGGTTTTCTTCTGATTGGCCGTAGTACTTGCTCATGATTTCTGGACCATTTATGAGTATGAAGTTAGCATTGGTCTCATTGGCTACTGCTTTTGCCAGCAAGGTCTTTCCTGTTCCTGGCGGGCCATGCAAGAGCACTCCCTTGGGCGCGTCTATGCCGAGTCTCTCAAATATTTCAGGATGCTTTAATGGAAGCTCTATCATCTCCCTGACTTTTTTCAATTCCTCGTCCAAGCCTCCAATGTCTTCGTAGGTTACGTCAATTACTTTTTCCTCAGAAACATCAACTGCTTTGGGATTGAAAACCACTTCTGTGTTCTCTGTGATAAGCACTGCTTGTTTTGGCTCGCAGCTCACAACAACAAATTTCAAATCTCCCAGGCCAAAGCCAGTGGTGGTCTCATTGAGCATGCTGAACATTTCATCAAAGAAAGGATGGCCAGTCATGGTGTTCCTGCGCCTCTGGGTTCCTCCGAGGGAAACAATGTCTCCCTTGACAACAGGCCTGCCCAGCAAGCCGTGCTTGAAAACCTCAGGATTAGCCCTAATCATCAAGCCTTCCCTTGCAGGAGCAATGGTCACGTTCTTGGCTTCCTTCACATCTGCTTTTCTTATGACGACAAACTCGCCGATGCTGGTCTTGGCATTCCTCCTGATAAGAGGGTCAGTCCTAACAATGTTCAAGCCCATATCTCCTGGCAAAGCCCTGTCTGCAATGCCGACAGTCTTTCTCTCGCCCTGAATCTCTATGATGCTGCCAGGTCGAACATCAATCTGCTTCAGAAAGCCAGTGTCTATCCTGACAATTCCCTTGTTCACATCTTCCTGGATGGCCTCAGCCACCTTCAGCCTGATTTCAACCTTTGGCATTTTTAAGCTGATAAAGCTGAGAGGTTTATATAGTTTTTGTATGGTTTGTTCTCAGCTGAAAGATAATTTTCTAACGGAGATTAAATTTTTTCCTGTCAGCCCAATCTCTTTTTGCATAATGCTCATCAATTCTTAAATGAAGCTCTGGTGGCAGAAGATCTTTTAGACTTTTAATATACTTATTTTCTTCATCAGGATTATCAAAGCCGCCCGCAAACACTCCTGTTAATCCTTGAATTACCCTGTTTAAGAATTCGGGATGCGCTGCTTTTGCATAATCTGAACCAAAATTAGAGCAGTCTTTTCTCAGGATAGCATATGCCATTAGGAAATCGCTCTTGACTTTTTCGGGTATAAACAAACCGTCGGATTGCATGAATTTTTCCTTGAATGAATCAAAGCCAGGATGTTCTTTTATTAAGCTACCATATTCTTCAAGACCAGGAAAGTAAATCCATCTAGCTACGAGCAGATCTGTAAGAGCTAATGGCTCTCTTATATATGCTGTGTGGTTTATCTGGACATAGTAGTAATTTACTCCATCCATTTTTCTTAAGTAAGCGGCGATTACCTCATCCTTTAACTCTCTGGTTAGCAAAGGATATATGGCGCCGAGAGTGTTGTAGAGTGCAGTATTGGGTATGAAGTCATCTCCCAGAAGCGGCTCACTTTCACATTTCATGTTGCTGACAGTGTTTATTATCTCTTTTGTATTTTGGATTCCATTGATGACATCTGTTTTGCTTATTCTTTCAAGCAGACCTTTATCCCCAATATTCTCGCATGTTGACAGAAACACAGCATTTGCATTCATAAAAACCACCCTTGTTATTTTTCAGAAAAGAAATGACAAATAGTTTAAAAAGTTACCCTTTTGAAGTGGAAACTTAAATAATATGCGAATTGACCCTTTTAGTTCTGCCTTTTTTGCTCAACCGTCATGATGATTATCTGTGTCCGCCTCTGTTCTCCATGTTGCGCTGGCCGTAATGAGATTGATGCCGTGGCCCTGCTCCTTCTCTTCTTCCGCCTTGTCCTTCCCTGCTGAAGCCTCCTCTGCTTCTTCCGCTTCCTCTTCCTTCTCTCTGACTTTGGTCTCCTCTTCTTCCTCCTCGGAATCCGCCTCTGCCTGACTGGCCTAGGCTTATGGGCACTCTTTCAAAGTCAGGTAGTTCTTCTCTTTCAATGTTGAGTGAGCTGTCGCTTTGCACGCTTCTGAAATTCTCATGGTCCCTGCTTGCTAGTATGTTGACTGCTTTGCCTTCATGGCCTGCCCTTGCAGTCCTGCCGACCCTGTGAATGTAATCCTTGCTGTTCTTGGGAATGTCATAATTATAGACGTGTGATACTCCTTTGATGTCCAGTCCTCGGGCAGCTACGTCAGTGCATACGAGCACAGTTACTTTCTCATTGTTGAATTGGTCCATGGTCCTGTTTCTTTTTGCCTGGGAGAATCCGCCGTGTATAGCCATGGAGTCAATGCCCAGGCGCCTAATGTTCTTTGCAACAAAGTCTGTATTTCTCCTGGTGTTGCAGAAAACCATTACAAGCCCTGCTTTCTCATTCTTCAACAAGTGCACTAACAATGAGAATTTCATATTATCAGGAACATCATAGTATACTTGTTCTAGCTTTGATGGGTCAACATATGATTCTGCAGTCACAGAGACAGGAGAGTTCATGTATCTCCTTGCTAGGTGCGCGATTTCTTCATAAAGCGTTGCTGAAAAAAGCAAGGTCTGCCTTTTCTGGGGGCACTGCTTTATTATCTTCTGCACATCATCTATGAATCCCATGTCAAGCATCCTGTCTGCTTCGTCCAGCACCAGAATCTTTACCTGGTGCAGATTAATTGTTTCTCTTCCGACATGGTCGAGCAGTCTTCCTGGCGTGCCTACAACAACATCTGCTGTTCTGAGATCATCCATCTGCTTGTTAATGCCTACTCCGCCGTACACAGATATTATGCTCAGCGGCTTGTGCTTGGAGAAAACATTCAATGCCCGGGTTATCTGCTCTGCCAGTTCTCTTGTCGGCGTCACAATTAATGCTTGTATTCCTTGCCCTCTCTCGCAATTCTGTATTATGGCTGAGCCAAACACAAGTGTCTTGCCAGAGCCTGTTGCTGACTGTGCAATAACATCCCTGCCAGCTATGGCATAGGGTATGGCTTTTATCTGTATCTCTGTCGGTGCCTCAAATCTTTCTTCTTCTATTGCTTTTATTACTGGCTCTGTTATTCCCAGTCTTCTAAATTCTTCCATTCTTTTTCATCTAAGAAAAAGCAAGCAAACACATGGTTTGCGGGTGCAGAAAAACTTTTTTTTGTTTTCTGGTGTTAAAGTAATTTGAGTAATTTATTAATATTATTTTTGGATTGTTAATATTATCGCGCGTCCTTACTAATTACTTTTGCTTTTTCTTACAAGCCTCATATTTTATTATTTATTTTTTATTAATTTATTTTATTTTTGTTTGTTTTTATATTTATCTAGTTTTTTCGCGCTTTTACCCATAGACTCTGCTGTCCATTTATAAGCTTTGTGCAAAAGAAGGGTTTTATTTTTTCAATTCCATAATTATACTCTTCATTTTCTTAGGATAGAAAACAAGCTCTGAAAGCTTTTTTAACGACACCCATTCAAGTTTGTAATTATTCTCTGGGCTCTGCTTTTCTCTCTCAGGCCCGTTGCCAAGCCTTGGTTCTCCTGAGTATTCCTCTGCAAGGTAATAGTGGCCGTGGTGAAACTCATCGTCCAATTCTGCGACGAGCCTGAACTTGATTATACGTAGGCTTACCTCTTCCATTGCTTCGCGTATCATGGTTTCTTCAGGGGTCTCTCCCGGTTCGATTGTGCCACCAGGTAAGACAAAGTATTCTTTGCCATCTTTCTGCCTTTGTAGCAGTAGGACTTTGTTTTTTCTTATAACTATTATTCTTGCTCCTTTTACCTTCCTATGTTTCATTGTATATACCTTCTCTTCTGCAAATTCTTAAGCTTATGATATTATATGTCATGAATAAAAGAGAAAATAAATTTTAAAAAATTTTCAAATTTTCTTTTGCTCCCTTAATCTTTCTTGTCCTCTACCTTGGGCATGGGTATGGGCGGTGGGAGGTTCATGTCCTTGCTGAGGATAAGCGCCTCGATGTTGCACTTGGAAAGGACATTGTTCAGGACATTGGTCATCATCTCCTTTTCTACCTTCTTGTTCTTCTTCCAGTTCTTGACAGCGTCCTCTGCCTTTTCCTTGTCTATCAGGTAGATTACTTCTCCTTCCATGTGTATCCTGCCAACGTCAGGCTCATAGGTTGAGTCGAACTCAAAATCCAGCTTGAGGGCTTTTTTGTCAGCGTTGATTGCCAGCTTGGTCTCCTCAAGGTTCTTAATCCCGACGTTGTTATTGATGTTGATGTTTCCCTTCACAGGGTTTTTCTTCTCAGCAAGCATCTTGGTAAAACTGAACCCGATTACTGTCATAATAAAACACCTCACTAATTTTTATTGCTTAAACTTACTTTTATTTAATTTTATTTTTTTATATTCTCAAGAGAAAGAGCACGGGTTTTTAAAGATTTGGGTTTTGCATTTGGTTTTTACCATTCGCCAATATTTTTATAAACCCGCGCAGTATTCTAGGATTTATGAGCAAAATTTCTCTGATAAAAGACGCAAAGTCAAATAATTACGAGCAGATTCTTGAGAGAGAATTAAAGGATAATCTCAATAAAGGCATGACTGTTGCTGTCAAGCTGCACATGGGCGAAGGCAAGGGAATGTTCAGCCCAGGCCTTGCCAAGCGGGCGATTAGCGTTCTTCTGAAGCTTGGATGCAAGCCTTTCCTTTTTGACACGCCTGTAAAATATCCTGGCCCAAGGCACACAAAAGAAGGCTATGAGCTTTTAGCAGCAAAGCACGGATTTTCAAAAGAGAACATGGGCTGCCCTGTCATGGTTTGTGACGAATATGTTGCGGTGCAGACCAAGCACATGAACGTGGAAGTTGCCAAATGTCTGGTGACTGCTGACGCATTATTAGTGCTTACTCATTTCAAAGGCCATGGCTCCAGCGGAATTGGAGGCGCTATCAAGAACCTTGCCATGGGCGGAGTCTCTCCCAAGTCAAAGGCTGACCAGCATTCTCTTGCTAAGCCAAATGTTAATGAGGATTATTGCACTGCTTGCGGGCTTTGCGAAGAAGTCTGTCCTTTCAAGGCGATAAAGGTCAGCGACAAGGCTGTGCTAAATGAGGAGCAGTGCTGGAGCTGCTCAAACTGCGTCTATAACTGCCCTAACAATGCCTTGACCAGCGATTTAACTTTTGACATATTGCTGGCAGAATCTGCCAGTGCTGTGCTAAAGATAATGCAGAAGAAGCCAGTGCTCTATGTTAATGATGTCAGGAACATCACCAAGAACTGCGACTGCTTTGAAAACCCTGGAAAGCCGATAGCAAAGGATGTTGGAATCTTCATCAGCAACGACTTGGTCTCTGTTGAGATGGCTAGCACTGATTCTGTGATTAACCAGGAAGGCATGAATATTTTCCAGGACATCCACCACCACGACCCTTACATACAGATAAAAGAGGCAGAGAACCTCGGCCTTGGGTCTGGAGATTATGACTTGGAGAAGGTTTGATTGTCTGTAGTTTTGTCTGTAATCTTAATTAGCTCTATACACTCTATATTAACAGATATTTTCTTGTTGTTTCCATGACTTTACGAGGATTAAGGCGCCAATATTCGTCTTCTTCTATTACATAATCCTTGCGTTGCAGACTTAGCATAACATCATAAGCTGATGTTGAACCGATTAGAGCAATATCTTCATCTCCGCCACCGCCATAATATTGAATCTGGCTTAGCACTGCTTGTTCGTCGTGGCTTAGCTGCAGAAAATTTTCTTTTGCTCTTTGCCTGTCTGCTTCAATCTCTGCTATTAGTTTCTCTAATTCAGCATTGGTGCATGCCTCTGACCTGGCCATATTCATTTGTTTATTTCAGGATTATATAAATTTTTGTAAAGTTTTGGGTTACAAATTACATAATCTTTACTTTGCTATCTGCCAAACCCTGATGAACTCCTGCAGGAACTTGGCTGCAATGCCAGGGTCGTGGATGATTAAGATGTTCTCATCATTCAGGTTGGTGCCTGCGCTTGTGGGATTGTAGCTTCCTGTAACAACTGTTTCATTGTCGATGATAAATACTTTGTGGTGCATCTTTGCAGGGTTGCCGTCAAGCTTGACATTCATCCCAGAGTCAAGCATCTTATAGTACTCTGTGAATTTCTCCTGGCTTGCTACCTGGCTCTCATCAAAGACTCCTCTAATGTCAAGCTCTTGCCTTTTGCTCACCAGATAATTTCCTAATGCATTTGAGGTGAAGCTGAAGGTCATGAAGTAAACGCTCTTCTGCGCTGCTTTTAGCGCATTTAGAACCTTGCCTTCACATTGGTCATCTGGGCAGAAATAGTTCTCCAATAGGTGATTGTTGAAGATTATTTTCTGATAGATGGTTGGCTTGTCTGATGCATTGCTCTTGAGCTCATTGAATTCATCCTCATAATTCTTCTCAAGATACTTGGAGCTGATGATTATGAGATTATTGTCGTTCTTGTAGATGTCGTTGGAAGTAGGGTTGAGTGAGCCTGTGATTACATAGTTGGTATTGTCCGGGCTGCTTGAGCTTGAATTAGAGTTATAGGCGAGCCAGAACTTGTTGTGCATCAAGCCAGGTCCTGTGATATTGGTTCCGTATCCAAAATAATTGTCTTCATCAACCAGCACATCAGCGTTCTTTTTCTTCAGGATTGAAATGAGCTGCTTATCATCCAGGTCATAGAGAGCAGCTTTGATTGTGCTTGAGCTATTAAGAATTTGCTCTAATTTTGCTTCGCAGTTATCTGTTTTTGAGAAAAAGACTTCCAGTGTTCCATTCTCTTGCTGTAGGCTTGCTGGAGTGAGCTTTTGTTTGCACCCAGTAAACGCCATAAGCGCCATGCTGCTTGATACAAGTAGAGCGATTATGCCAAGCATCACAACCATATTTTTTCTGTTCATAATCTGGTGGTTGTTTTTCCCATTAATAAATTGCTATGGTTTTTTTTCGGAGAAATTGCGAGCGTATCGGACTATTTGCCTTTTATTATCTCGAACTCTTTGACATGAGCCTGGCTATAGTGGTCTTCAAACCATTTGGCAAATTCCTGTACAAAAAAGGGATAATAGTCTTCTTCATTCACTCTCATAAATCTTTTTATAACCTCTTTTGGATAGCAGAAAATATCAAAATGACTGGGAGTATATATTATTTCAACAATGAACTTGTTTTCAGGATTGGTTTTTGGCAGGAAACTTATGAGCGACTCGAAGTCATCTGATGAGGGAGTAGTTTTTCCTTCTGTAATATGATTATGCGCTTTGCCTTCCAGATAACAGTTTATCCTCCTATAGAAGGTTCCTGTAATCACACAAGAATTTCTTGTGGAGATCAGTTCAACCTGGTCTTTATATATTATCATTATCTCTCTTACATGATAAGATTTAGTGCATTCTGGCTTGGCCCTTATGATGCACTCTTTTTTTGGAGTGAGTAAATCTGTCAGAGTTATGTTCTCCTCTTTTTCTTGTCCGAGAATGGCCGCACCAAGCTCATAGGTTTCTTTGCTTTTGTCCTGCTTAAAGAATTCATGCACCTTTTGCAGGCACGACTCATACATGCTTAGCTTGGGCTGAGTTTCCATTTTTTTTAGAAGTCAGTCAGCACGAATTTAAATAATTACCTTTTTATTTCCATTACGTAGTGGTTATTTAGCGAAAGATTTATATAATAGTTTCTCTATTCCAAAGTGAAGAAAAAAAGTGAGGCAAAAGGAGGGTGGTTTTTCGCTAAGGAAATAAAAAATCCAAGCTCTCACTATAAACTAAACATCCGCTTTGTATTTACCATTTTATGCTCACCTCTTTTTCCCGGGAAGACCTCAATCTGAGGTCTTCTTTGGGTTTAATACAAATTACAATAAATAAAAGAAATGCTCAAAGGGAATACTAAAAACAAAAACCCTGAGAAGCCCTGGAAGAAATATGAATTAAAATATGCAGGATGTGAGTGTAAGAATGTCTTTGGATTTTTTGCTTTCAGAATTTTTGAAAGATAAGCAGACCGTGGCTGTTATCTGCAACCAATGGGGAGACACTGGCAAGGGCAAGTTCTCAGAATTCTTTGCCATGAACTGGGCAGATGTTATAGCAAGAGGAACAGGAGGGAATAATGCAGGTCATTCTGTTGTGATCAATGGGAATGAAATAATCTTTCACCTCTTGCCGACAGGAATCCTTTATGACAGGCTTGGCAAGATTAACATTCTTGGTAATGGCATGGTTATTGAATTGAAAGCTCTTTGCGATGAGCTTGATGCAGTTGAAAAACTTGGCGGGAGCTATAATAATTTAAGGATTAGCAAGGATGCTCATGTTATCATGCCTTATCATGTTAGTGAGGACAAAGCGAAAGATCAGTCCCAGGCTAATGGGGGGATAGGCTCAACAGGAAGAGGTATAGGTCCCTGCTATTCTGACAAGATGGCAAGGAGAGGAATAACCATCGGTGACTTGTTTGACACAGATTCATTGACTAAGAAAATAAGCAAAGCAGTTGGTTTCTATAATGATAGAATTACTAAGGAAAAAGAATGGACTGTTGACGAAGTCATTCAGGGACTAATGCCTTATGCAAGCAGGATAAAAGAATTTGTGAGAGACACAATAGAAGATGTGCATGAGCTCCTGGGCCAGGGTAAGAAGGTTTTGCTGGAGGGAGCACAGGGATTATTATTAAGCATTGAATATGGTACTTATCCCTATGTTACTTCATCAGATTGCTCCTTGAATGGCACTGCTGCTGGAGTAGGCCTTTCTGCAAAGGATGTTGATGTTCCTTTTGGGATTGTGAAATTTCCTTTCATGACAAGAGTAGGCGCTGGTCCTTTCCCGACAGAGCTTGGAGGCGTTGATTCAGAAAAATATTGCGCTAGCGGGCTTGACTGCGATATTTTCTATGAGGTAAAGACTTATCTGGGAATGAATCTTGATTTAGACAAGATCAGGGAACTGCAAAAACAAAATAAGAATGAAGAACTGTTAGAATACAAACAACAGGTTAAGAAGTATATTACAAGCCATGCAGGAGATGTTGTCAAGCTTATTAATTCTCCAGACAATTTTAAAAAAGGAATAGGCATAAGGCTTGCAGCCTTTGAATACGGCGCAACAACTGGCAGGCCAAGGAGGATTGGCTGGACTGATGCTGTCGCAGCAAAGTATGCTGCGCTGATTAACGGCCCCCTGACAATATTGACAAAGCCAGATTCCTTATCTGGTTGCGACGAGTTCAGCATCGGATATGGTTATACCGACGGAATAAATGTTTATGAGCACTTTAACAAAGATTCATCTTTCTTGAGGAAAGTAAAACCAATTCTCAAAAACTATAAAGGCTATCAGGACATCAGGGGAATAAGAACTTATGATGAATTGAGCAGAGCAGCTGGCGGGTTAACCAAGGCAATTGAGGACTTTGAGGCATTCACAGGAGCAAATGTTGTGATGGTATCCAATGGTCCTGAGAGAGACCAAACAATTCTAAAGATGAAGTAGACAGAATAAAGCTGAAGAGGTTAAATAGATAATTTTAGTTTTATTATTAATGCTTCATTTATGCTTATTTTTAATTCTTATTTTCTCAGTTATTATTTTCTTTTCTTAGTTTTTTGTTGAGCTCTTTTTTTCTGACGAGCATCATTCTTTGGAATATCATTCCTCTTTCTCCGAATCCTAATCCTCACGCCAATAATAATTCCGAGGGCCAGGCCAAGGAGAAGGGCAGAAGCAATGAACAGCGCTAATGAATAATCAATTGCTGGCAGGGTTGGCAGGCTAAGGTTAAATAGGCTAAAGCTTTTCTTTGGGAAATAAATTTCCATGTTGCTCAGCTCTAACGAGTACTCGCTGAATATAATGGCTGAGAGAAGGTCTTGATTTTCTTTGAGGGAGCTGGAATATTCATAATAGCTATAGCCCATGATTGGGAAGAAGCCTCTGCCTTGTTCCTTGACAATCAGTTTCTTAGTAGCGCTTATCTTCTCCTGCGCAAGCTTGTCAGCCTCGCTCTTGGTGATGGCTATGGTGGAGAGGAGCAGGTTGGATTCTGCTTTTGCAAAGCTTGCCTTGAACAGGCACATCTTGTAGTTCTTCTGCACGGCAAAAGCATAGGCTTCATCTATTGTTTGCTTGGCATCCTGCATTTCAAGAGGAACATAAAGGCCTGCATAGTCCATCCTTTCCTCTGCTTCTGAGAGCTTTTTGTTGCAGGCATCCTCAAGATATTTCTCGTCCAGATTTATCTCCCTTCCCTTGACATTGAAGAATTCAGACCAGTAAACTCCGCTGTAATAGCGCTCAACTGCATAGGCAAGGTCATCGGTTGATACACCGCTTACACTGGCTGACATGTTGGCTGTTGCATCTTCAAGGCTTTGCCCTGCTTCCATGAGCCG
>Ga0209777_10000693_pt1 | contig 53217 bp, 47 predicted proteins | sample FrelakmetHBP12HB_FD_187147 | JGI IMG/M metagenome (GOLD analysis project Ga0209777, IMG submission 187147) | Freshwater lake sediment microbial communities from the University of Notre Dame, USA, for methane emissions studies -HBP12 HB (SPAdes)... | ecosystem: Environmental > Aquatic >...
CTGCCGGCGCCAGCGTCCGGGAACCCGCCGCCGCTGCGGCGCCGGCCGCGCCGGAAGGCCGGGACATCGTGTATCTGAAACCCGCGCCGGCCCGCTGGCGGCACGCGACCAACGGGGACTGGCTGGTCGCGCCGGGCTTTTGGAGCCTGCAGGCGCTGCCGTTGCTGGCCGTGGGCGCGGCCGTGCTGGTTTCCCGCCGCCGCGCGGTGCTGAGCCAGGACATCCGCCGCGCCCGTCGCGTGCGGGCGCCGCGCCGGGCGCGCGCAGCGCTGCGCCAGGCCGCCGCCGCACTCCGCCTGGGCCAACGCGGGCCGTTCTTCGAGGCGCTGTGGGCGGCCTTGGCGGCTTATTTTGGCAACCGGCTCAACCTGGCGCCAGGCGAGGTCTCGTTCGAGACCCTGGCCGCCGTGGCGCAGCGCGCCACGGTGCCGGACGACCTGCTGGGGCAAGCACGCGTCCTTTTTGCGCGGTGCGAGCAGGAACGCTTTGGCCGCGACACGTTGGCGGGCCAGACGGTGGCGGTGATGCCGGACGAAGGCGCAGCGCTGCTGGAGGAGCTCAACGCCGTGCTGCGCGCTTTTGAGAAAATCAAACTATGAACTGCTTCTTTCCATCCCGGCTGGCCGTGGCGCTGTGGGCCGCCGCTGCGGCGCTGGCGTCCGCACAGCCGGCGGCGCGCGACGCGGGCTGGGCGCCGAACGAGATTTTTCAGAAGGCCGGCCGCGCCTATGACGCCGGCCACTATCACGAGGCGGCTAACTTGTATGAGCAGTTGCTGGCTCGTGGACAGCACATGGTGGAAGTATGGTTCAATCTCGCCAACGCCCGCTTCCGGGAGGGCAACGCCAGCGCCGCCGTGCTCGATTATCGCCGGGCGTGGTATCTCGCGCCGCGCGACGCCGACCTCCGCGCCAACCTGCAGTTTGCGCTCGAACAGACCGGCGCCACGCTGCCCGCCGTCGCCCTGCCCGTCAGAGTGCTGCAATTCGGCAGCCTGCGGGAATGGACCGGACTGGCGCTCAGCGGGCTGTGGGTCAGCGCGGCGCTGCTCTGCGGCCTGCTGCTCGTGCCGTCCCGCCGGGTGCTGCTGCGGGGCTGCCTGGTGTTCAGCCTGGCCGCCCTGTTGGCCGGCCTGGCTGGCGTCGGCTACTGGGTCAACTTGCTGCGCCGGCCGGAGGCGGTCGTGCTGCAGCCGGCCCAGGTGTTGTTTGCCCCCCTGGAGGGCGCCACCGAGCACTTCGCCCTGCCCGCCGGCACCCTGGTCCGGGTCGAAGAGCAGTCCGGTCAGTGGCTGCGCATCTCGCGGGGACGGCAAGCGGGCTGGGTGCCGCGCGCCCGGTGCGAGGTGGTCTGTTCTTTACAAACCGACCCGCTGCGTTTATAATCAAATGTAAGCTTTGTTATGACACCCTTTGCCCAGCGCGGCAGCGGCCTTTGGTTGAGCGCCTTTTTTGTCGCCCTGCTCGGCGGGGTGATCACCTACACCATTCACCTCAATGCCGACGACCTGCTGCGGGAAACCCATATGGCCTTGGCGGGCATGATCACGGTGATCGCGAGCGGCATCCTCGTCATTTGCGCGTCCGCCCACTGGTGGATGCGCCGCTAGCCTTCGGTCCCCGCCGCCTTGGGGTAGGAGCCGAGGACCGTGAGCAGCGTGCAGTGTTCGGCCATGGCGGTCAGCGCCCGCTGGAGGTGCGCATCGTTGGCGTGGCCGTCGACATCCACGAAGAAATAGTATTCCCACGCCTTGGTTTTGCTGGGGCGCGACTCGATCTTGGTCATGTTGACCCGCGCCTTCTTGAACGACTCCAACGCGCCGTAGAGCGCGCCGACCTTGTGCTTGACGGCGAAAAACACGGAGGTTTTGTCCTGGCCCGTGGGCTGGCTGTACTGCGCGCCGATGACCAGGAAGCGTGTGGTATTGCCGCTGAAATCCTGCACGTCGCGGGCGAGGAGGGGCAGGCTGTTGAGTTCCGCGGCGAGCGCGCCGGCGAGCGCGCCGGCGCCCCGCTCGCGCGCGGCCATCTCCGCCGCGCGGGCCGTGCTGGAGACCGGGACCAGGTCCACGCCGGGCAGGTTGGTGTGCAGCCAGCGGCGACATTGGCCGAAGACCTCGGATTTGCTGTAGAGCCGCCGGATCTGCCGCTGCCCGCCGGACGCCATCAGGTGCAGCGCAATCGGCAGGTAAATTTCGGCGCAGATGCGCAACGCGGTGTCCGTGAACTGGTCCAGCGTGTGCGTCACGGCGCCCTCGATGGAATTCTCGATGGGCACGACGCCGTACAGCGCGGTGTGTTTCTGAACGGCGGCGAAGACGTCGCTGATGGTTTCGCAAGGCAGATAGTCCACGCTGGCGCCAAAACGCGAGCAGGCCGCCTCGTGGGTAAAGGTCGCCGGGGGGCCCAGGTAGGCGATGACCACCGGATGCTCCAGCGCCAGGCTGGCGGACATGATTTCGCGGTAGATGGACTGGAGGGCCGCGGGGGTCAACGGCCCGCGGTTCAGGCCGCGCAGGCGTAGCAGCACCGCCCGCTCGCGGGCCGGGGCGTAGATTTCCGCGCCGCTTTTCTTTTTAATCTGACCGATTTGCAGCGCCAGCCGGGTACGGTTGTTGAGCAGCTCCACGAGCCGCTGATCCAGCGCATCCACCCTCTGCCGCAACTGTTCTATTTTCATGGGCATCATGAAACCACGGAAGGCGAAGCATTACACGCAAAAAACGACGAACGCCGGCGGCCAACACCTGCCCACGGTGTCCGGACGGTTTCCAGCCAGACGGTCTGCCAGAGGCCGTTGAGATTCTGCCACTGCGCGCGGACCAGTTGTGGCCGTGGATACTCCGGCAGCGGCGCCTGCGGGTTGATGTCCTTGACCCAGCGCGACATGCTATGGCCGGGCACGGGCTGCCAGTCGGCGGCCGGGGCCGGGTGGGCGGCCAGCAGCGTCGCGGCGATAAGGATCAAGGCTGGACGGGACATAGGATGTTCCTGGGGTGTTCAGCTAAGGCGTGCGGTCGGGGTCATGACGGCCACTATGACCAAGCCGGCCGGCCGGGGCAAGCCGAAGATGAGCATCGAAACGGGTTGCTTTCCGCGGGACCTGTGCCAGAATTCCCATGCAACAAGACGCCAGCCGCAGGCGGCCAGCGCCGGGGATGCAAACTCCAACAAAGAAAACCGATGAAACGGATTATCATGCTGGGTGCGGCGGCGGCCGTGATTTTGACCATCGGGGCCGGCGCGGTGGACCTGGGCAACGTGCCGCAACTCAAGGAAACGCCGGCGCAACGCGACGTGCGCATGCAGTGGTGGCGCGACGCCAAGTTCGGCATGTTCCTGCACTGGGGCCCGGTGGCTTTGAGCGGCAAGGAATTGAGCTGGGGCCGCCTGGCCCATCGTCCGTGGGATATCAGCGGCGTCCAGACGCCGCGGAATACGGACCCGTATTACGACGAACTCTACAAGGACTTCAACCCGGTGAAGTTCAATGGCGACGAATGGGTGAAGATCGCGCAGGACGCCGGGATGAAGTACATGGTGATCATCTGCAAGCACCATGACGGCTTCTCGATGTTCGATACGAAACTGAGCGAATACGACATCATGGCCACGCCCTACGGGAAGGATATCATCAAGCAGTTCGCCGCCGCGTGCCATAAGGCCGGGATGCGGCTCGGCCTCTATTATTCCACGCGCGACTGGTATCATCCGGATTATCTGGTGGGCGACAACGCGAAGTACGACGCCTTTTACCGCGGCCAGATCGAGGAACTCCTCAGCAACTATGGCCAGGTGGACGTGCTGTGGTTCGACCATGTCGGCGGCCAGAACTGGGGCAAGTGGAAGTTCGATGAACTGTTCGCGATGATGTACCGGCTGCAGCCGGAGCTGATTGTCAACAACCGGGCCGCCCGCTTCTGCGGCCCCGGTTCACCGGAAGACCGCGGCCCGGCCACGCCGGAGATCAGGAAGATGACGGACGGTGATTTCGGCACACCGGAGCAGTCGGTGGGCCATATGGATCTGAAGAGCGACTGGGAATCGTGCATGACGCTGGTCGGCGGGCAGTGGGCTTGGAAACCGAAAGGCCACATGTACTCGCTCGAGCAGACGCTGTCCATTTTGGTCAGTTGCGTGTCCGGCGGCGGCAACCTGCTGCTCAATATCGGCCCGATGCCGACGGGTGAAATCGAAGCGCGCCAGGTTGAATTGCTCCAGCAGGTCGGCGACTGGATCAAACCCCGCGCCGTGGCCATCTATGGCACGCGCGGCGGTCCGTTCGCCAACGGCAAGTGGGGCGGCTCCAGCCACCGCGGGCAGACCGTGTATGTGTTCGTGAAGGAATGGGCGGGCGACGTCCTGCGCCTCAGCCCGCTGCCGCAGAAGGTGACCGCCGTGCAGAAAGTGGCCGGCGGCGACCGCGTCGCCTTCCAGCAAACCGCGCAGGGCCTTGATCTGACGCTGGCGGCGGACAAACGCGATCCGCATTTCACGGTGCTGGCGCTGACGCTGGATCAACCGGTGGCGGATGGCGCCGTGCTCGGCGGCGTACGCGCGGGGCCGTGAGGATTCTGCGCCGGTGGCGCAGCCGCTTTGGAGTGGGCGGCTTGCTTGCCCGGCGTAGCGCTGCGCGCAGACGGGACGCCGCTTTGATCCGTACCCGATGGCTGCGGATGCCATGGAAATACAGAACGCGTTAGACAAAATCGAAATGATTCTTCCTCGGAGCGGAACGTGTAAACGTTCCGGTAGTATACGAAACACCTGCGGAGAACAACAAACTGACAAACGCGGTCCTCCGCGGAGGACCGCCCACAAGCAATCCAGCCGGAAAACGTTTCGCAAGCAAGGAACTGTTCATGAAGATACTTTTGCTGATCCTGAGCCTCGCCCTCGCGGGTGCCGCCCGCGCCGTCGAGCCCGCGCCCAACACGCTGGCCGACCAGGAAATCCGCGACGGCTGGCAGTTGCTGTTTGACGGGAAAACTACAACGCACTGGCGCAGCCTGGCCGGCCCGGAGTTTCCCGCGGCCGGCTGGACGATCCGGGACGGCATGTTGACCGTCGAGCCCGGCAGCCAGGGCGGGGACCTCGTCACCGTGGACTGTTACACCAATTTCGATTTCCAGTTCGAGTTCCGGCTGACACCGGGCGCCAACAGCGGCGTGAAATACTTCGTGGACGCGGAGCACGCCAAGGGCAAGGCCGGCTTCGGCTGCGAGTATCAGTTGCTGGATGACGCCCGCCATCCGGACGCCAAGGCGCGCGCCGACGGCAGCCGCAAGCTGGCCGCGCTCTACGACATCCTGCCGGCGCCGGACACCAAGCCGGTGCGGCCGGTGGGCGAGTGGAACCAGGGCCGCATTGTCGTCCGTGACCGGCACGTGGAGCACTGGCTCAACGGCGCGAAAGTGCTCGCCTACGAGCGCGGCTCGGACGCCTTCCGCGCCGCCGTGGCCCGCAGCAAATTCGCCAAGGCGAAAAACTTCGGGGAACGACCGGACGGGCACCTCCTGCTGCAGGATCACAACGACCGGGTTTCGTTCCGCAACCTGAAGATCAAACCCCTATGATGCGCGCCCGGCCAAGCCGCAAGCGGGAGCGGAAAGTAATCCACAGATTACGCAGATTTCACAGATTAAAACGAGGACAGGAGCGGGACAGCGGAAAGCCGGGGTGGAGGGGCTGCGCCGCATCTGCATAAAGAATACTTCACGCGCGGGTCGCCGAAACCGTCAGTGTTATCGCTCAGAAATGAAATGAACACTGTACTGATTACTGTTGGTGTCGTAGTCGTTGTGGTAGCCCTTTCCCTGATTGTGGACCAATTGAACAAATGGCAGAGAACGCGAAAGCTTGACGAACGGTTCGCTCTCCGTGACCCTGATTGGTGGCAGAAAGTTGCCTTTCCTGCTTTTGCCACAAATCAAACGGTGCTTTGGAAACGAGAAGATCCGCCCAATCATTCGAGCATACTTGGTGAGCACGGCGGTCATCTTGATGTTCAATGATGACGGTTCCGCCATGAGCAGGGCGGCCGCCCAAGGCCGGCGCCCCGGCCCTGGTACCGGCCCTGGCGGTCAATCAGCTCGTTCAACCGCTCGCGGCAGTGCTTGCGAAAATAAATGCGGCACGCATGTCCGAATTGGCTGCTGTCGCGCTATTACCCAAGTGAAGACCTAAACCCTGAAGACAGGCAGCAACAAACAAACGGAGCAGATGAGCATGAACAAGATACAACGGATGGGTATTCTGGCCATGGCCGCCACGCTGGCGGTCGGCGGTACCACGGCCTTCGCCAAAGGCCAGAAGAAGAATGCCGACCAGCAGGTGGTGGCGGGCGTCACAACGGTGGCCGGGCAGAAACATCACCACCACCCGCACGGCATCGTCACGGCGGTGGGCGCGGGTTCCATCACCATCGAGAAGGTGCGGAAACACAGAACGAAAACGTTCAAAGTCGCCGCGAACGTCGTCGTAGAGAAGAAGGGACACGGAAAGAAGCACGGTGGTAAGGCACAGGGTGGCGCCCAGGGCACGCTTTCCGAGGTGAAGGTTGGCGACCATGTCCGGCTTACGCTCGCCAGCAAGGAAGTCGTGAAGATTCTGGACATGGGCGCGGGCAAGGGCCATAAACATGGCCGGGGCGCGCCGGGCGTCCAGCCGAACAAAGCACCCGGCCAGGGCACTTGACGTTCGCGTGCAGGCCGCCACGCCGAGCGCCGGCGGGCGGACCTCGCTAACGCCAGCTTGTTTGGCGCGCCATGGGCAGCGATGAATGGTAACTCCAAGTGGCGGGACGACGCGGAGCGCAACAAGCAATTGATGCTGCTGCTGACGCAACACCAGCGCCGGATTTTTTCCTATCTTTACACGCTGGTGCCCGACCGCCACGACGCCGAGGATCTCCTCCAGGAAACCAATCTGGTCATCTGCGAAAAATTCACCGAGTTCGAGCCGGGCACGGATTTCGTCGCGTGGGCCTGCCAGATCGCCTGGTGGCGGGTGCGGGCCGCCCGGCAGAAGTTCGCCCGTTCCAAGGTCGTGTTCGATGACACCGTGCTGGCCGCCGTGGCGCATATGGCGGTGGAACTGCGCGACGAAACCGACCGGCGGCACGAGGCGCTGGAGCAGTGCCTGAAAAAACTCCACCCGCGCGACCGTGAACTGGTGCTCACGCGCTACGAACCCGGCAGCGACGTGGCCGCGGCGGCGCGGCGGTCGGGCCGCTCGCTGGTGGCGGCCTACAAGGCGCTCGGCCGCATCCGCAAGCTGCTCATGGATTGCGTCAGCAACCAGCTCGCCGCCGAGGGTGCGTCATGAACCTCACGGACGCGGAAATCCTGGAGCTGACGGAACTGTGTAACGCGCTGGCCGATGGCACGCTGACCGCGACCCAGCGCGCACGGCTGGCGGAGCGGCTGGCGGCGTCGGAGGCCGCGCGACGTTTCTATGTGCGCTTCACCAGCCTCGCCGCCAGCCTGTGCCAGTATGCGGGCGAAATGCAGGCCGAAGCACCGGATGTCGCGCGGGCGACGCCGCGCCTCTGGCGCCGGCCGGCCTTGTGGTGGAGCGTCGGCCCGCTCGCGGCGGTGGCCGCGGCGGCGCTGGTGATCTTTTCAGCGACCGATTTTTCCATGCGCAAAACCGCGACAGGCCCCGTCGAACTGGAGACGCAGGACTATGTGGCCCAGGTTACCGGCATGAAAGATTGCGCGTGGGCCGACGGCGCCACCGCTCTTGAGCCGGGCGATCAGGTGGAGCGCGGGCGGCGGCTGGACTTGGCGCAAGGCCTGCTCGAGATCACGTTCGACTGCGGCGCGCAGGTCACGCTGGCAGGCCCGGCCACGCTGGAATTGAATTCGGCGTGGAAAGCAACCCTGCCCCAGGGCACGTTGAGCGTCGTCGTCCCCGCCGAGGCCATCGGTTTCCGCGTTTCCAATCCCCAGGTGGATGTCGTGGATCTGGGCACGGAGTTCAGCGTGGTGGCCAGGACCGGCCGCGCAACGGAAGTCTATGTGTACAAGGGCAAGGTCCAGGCCCTGCCGCATGCCCATGCCGGCCATGAGCAGCCGGCCCTCGTGTTGACGGCGGAGCAGTCGCGCGAATTCGACCGCAGCGGCAGCGCGGAGATTCCGCACGCCACACCGCCGTTCCAAGCGCTGGCCGGGTCCGCGCCCGAGGAGCACGCCGCCCGCCCGCCGGAATCCGCGCCTGCAGAACCGGCCGTGCCGGCCGTTGCGCCGGCGCCTGCCACGAATCGTTTTGCCAACGCGCTGAAGTTCGATGGGCGCTTCGAGCAGCAACGGCCCGCACACCACCTCACGCATACTACGCCACATACCATCACGTTTTGGGTGCGGATCCCCGCCGGGACGCCGCTGTCCGCGGCCGGCGCGATGGTGGCGTGGGTGGCCGGCGGCGGCCGGAGCCAAGGGACGCCCATCCACATCGCCTGGAACACCGACCCCGCCGCCGGCGCGCTAGGCGCGCTACGCACGGAATGTGGACACGCCGCCGCGGTCGGCGCCACCTCGCTGCGCGATGGCCGGTGGCATCATGTGGCCGTGGTGTTTGTGCCGCATGGGCGCGGCCACGGACGGTTGCACGTGAAGCAATATGTGGATGGACATTTGGAAGGTTCCGTCACGCCAACCCTCTCGAAACACCCCCGCGAAAAAACCAGAACTGCACCCAGCGACGTGGTCTGGCTGGGCCGCCGGCCGGGAAGCCCGGACCACTTCCACGGTGAGCTGGATGAATTGGTCATCAGCGACCAGGCCCTCGCGCCGCAGCAGATCAAGAAGTTGCGCACCGGCCATCAGCCGGACCGGCCCACGAATCTGCGCCGGCGGCGCGGCTGAGTTGGAGAGCCCTTCTCACATCTGCCGTCCGCCCCGCAGGCCCTGGGCTTATTTGGTCAACCATGCCTCGGTGGTGACGATGTGGCGGATCTGCTGGTCCAATTCCACCGCAATACGCATCAAACCGGGCTGTTGGTCCGGATCCCTGGCCATGGATTCTTCGAATTCACAATAATCGAAGTGAATCCCGTCCGGCCGGAATAAGGCGTCGCACTCAGCGCCGGCCATGAGGTGCGCCAGGTCCAGCAATTCGGCATGCTGGTCGCGCGCCACGGCGCGGGTGATCTCCACGTACTGGTCATGGAGTTGCTCGGCCGCGGCGATCGAAAACGCGTGGTTGCGATCCACAATCGCCTGGGTCAGACGACGCCGCGGGGCCGTGATGAGGAGGGGGATGGCATGCGCGGAGCGAATTTCCCGGATAAACGCGGTCAATACGATGCGATACTCGTCCGGCGGAACCCGCAACTCCCATTGTTTACCAACTTCGGCGGTGGGCGGTATATTGCGATGTACGAAATGAAAGCGGCCTTTTTCCTCGACCCGTGCCAGATGTTCCACGGGATTCAGCGCCCACATGATCAACTGGAAAAAACGTTTGCCGCGCAGCGCATCCACCACGCACCCGGCCAACGGCTTCATCTCCAAGGCCATCAATTGCCGATCGTCGTCGCGATTGAGCCAGTGATCGTTCCAGCCGAAATAAAGCGTGACAATGTCAGGCTGCAGCTTGTCCTTGTTCATCTCGAACAGCCGCAAGCCCTGCAGCGACGAATAGCCATAGACGGCCATATTGAACGCTTCCCAACGGTTGCTGGTCGGCGGATGATCGCACAGCAGGCGATGCAGGTATTCCGAATAACAGGGCCGGCCTTGGGCGGTTACGGAATCGCCCATGCAAATCACGCGCCGGGTACCCGGCTGTTTTTCCGGATCAACCTCGCGCTCGCGGAAGCCCAGACGATTGATTCTGCGCCCGTTAAACCTGCTGCCGGGCTCAAAGCGCCAGAGCAACTGCGGGTCGTCCTTCACATCGCTAATGTGGATTTTGCCGGCGACATCCTTGCCTTCAAACACAACTTCAGGGAATTTCACTTCAAATCCGATGCGTGTCAACGCCACTTCCATCAAGTCAAAGAGAAGAAAGGTGACCAGCACCGAAAAAGCGATTTTGCGGAACCAATTCTTTTCCCACAGCGCAGCGCACACGATGTGCCGGCCGGTGGCCCAAGCCCTGACCGCATAACGCGCGACCAGGAGCACGGCCGGCGCCGCAAAATACCAGATGTGCCAGGGCAGCCGCAGGTGCGCGGAGCCGGCCTGCCAGGTCAAGGGGGCGCCAAGCCAGATGGCTGGCAACAGCAACAGCATGGCCAGGAGCAACACATCCCATACGCTCAATAGCACGCAGAACAAAAACTTGGACCCGGATGTACGCATGGCAACCACGGGTTAGAACAAGGTGTAGATGAACGGTGCACTGGTCTGGCCCAGCACGATGATCAGCGCCAGGACGAGCATGATCAAAACGAACGGAATAATCCACCACGCCTTGTTCTGCCAGGCAAAACCGAGCAAGTCCTTCAACAACCGTCCCAAATGCCGCAAGAAAAGCATCGTCACCTTCCTTGGTTACAGTGTAGTATTTGCACGCAGGAATGAATAACAATGTTGAAATACCCGCGCAAGACAATTCCAGCGTAGTATTTATTTGACAGGCTAAATTTCCGCGTTAGAATCCGCGCATCGTCGCCACGGGATGAGCTCGTGGCGAACCGAAAACAGAAAGAGCTATGCAAAAGTTACGGGCGCGCGTTTGGGACAGTGTGTTGGCATTGGTCCTGGCGGTTGGGTTGGCAGGGTGCGGCGGTGGCGGCGATGGCGGTGGCACACCGGCGGCGGATTTGAATGCGACCGGCTTCTGGGAAAACCCGTTAAATGGAGCAACCGCCGCTGGTAACATGACCCAGACGGGCGGCAACGTTACGGCCTACCTGCTGCTGCCCCCGATGGGCATGGGAAATCTCATCGGCACGGTGAATGGTTATCACATGGATTTCACGATGGCCTGGGATAGCGGTAGCTCGGAATCCGGGACGGGCAACTTTGTTTTCGTCAACAATTCTGTTGATAAGCTGGTTTTTCAAGGTAATCTGCCGTCTGTCGGCGATTTCGAAATATCCTGGCGGGGGCCCTCCTTCGAGGAACATGACCCGGCGGGCGTGCCGCTGTCGTTCACGCCTGCGGCGCCCACCTGGTAAACGGGATGGGCGGCTGAGGGATGCCGGAATGGCTGGCATCCGTATGGAAAGGCAAGGATGGTGCAAGCGTACGCCGATCGGTTGACATCGGTCTCGGTCTTCCTCCCAGTCATGGACGAGACCGACTCGCTGACGAAAACGGTCGAGACCATCCTGGCGGATTGCGGGGGGGCGGTCTGCGAACTGCTGGTGGTGGTCTGTCAGAAAACCACGCCGGCCAGCCGTGCGGTGGCAGCGGCGCTCCAGGCGCGCTATCCTGAGCAAGTGCGGATCGTCGAACAACGGCGGCCCTTTCTCGGGGGCGCGACGCAGGACGCTTTCGACCTGGCAACCGGCAGCCACTTTCTGATGATGGCCAGCGATCTGGAAACGCCGCCGGACCGGGTCAAGGAATTCATCGCCCAGGGGCGGCAGCATCCGCAGGCGATCATCACCGGTTCGCGCTGGCTCCAGGGCGGCGGGTTCGAGGGCTACAGCCGATTCAAGTATCTCCTGAACTTTATCTTTCAGAAGACCTTCGCGCTGATGTACTGGACGCGGTTGTCGGACATGACCTACGGCTACCGACTCCTGCCCACCCGTCTGGTGCAGGCGATCCGCTGGGAGGAATTGCGCCATCCCTTCCTGTTCGAGACGCTGGTCAAACCGCTGAAGCTGGGCGTGGCGGTGATCGAGATCCCCGTGACGTGGAAGGCGCGGACGGAAGGCGGCTCGCGCAACACGTTCTGGCGCAATTTCGAGTATTTTCGGGTCGGCTTCAAAACGCTTTTTTATTCCCGCGCCCGGATTCTGAAACCGTCACCCGGAGAGGCCAAATAAATCCATGAAAAAAGTGATTGTCACCACCACGATCAATCCGCCGACCGAGGCGATCCACCGCTTTGACGCCAATCCCGACTGGGACCTGGTCGTCATCGGCGACCTGAAGACGCCGAAGGATTACCAGCTCAAGCGCGGCCGGTACATCGCGCCCGAGGAACAGGAACGGATCGACAAGGATCTGTCCGACGCCATCGGCTGGCGCTGCATCCAGCGCCGCAGCTTCGGCCTGCTGGTGGCGCAGCAGATGGGCGCCGAGATCGTGGCGCTGGTGGACGACGACAACATCCCCCGCGCCGGCTGGGGCGAGAATCTGATGATCGGCCGGCCGGTCGAAGTGCATTACTACGAAACCGACCTGCCGGCGTTCGATCCGGTCGGCGCGACCAACCACGCCCACCTGTGGCACCGCGGCTACCCGCTCCAGCTCCTGCCCCGGCGCGACTACCGCCGCCAGTCGCGGAAGATCATCACGCCGGACGTGCAGGCGGACTTCTGGGACGGCGATCCCGACATTGACGCCGTCTGCCGCATGATCCACGCGCCGGAATGCGAGTTCGACCCGAAGTATTTTCCCATGGCCGGCAACCGGCTCTCGCCCTTCAACTCGCAGAACACATTCATCAGCGGAAAGCTGCTCAAGGACTATTTTCTCTTTCCCCACGTCGGCCGCATGGACGACATCTGGGCCGCGTACTATGTCGAGGCGCTGGGGGCCAGGGTGGTCTACGGTGCTCCGACGGTTTACCAGCAGCGCAACGCGCACGACCTGGTCGTGGACATGCAGAAGGAATACGTCGGCTACGAGAACAACCTGCGGCTGGTGAGCGACCTCGCCGCGAACCCCGAGGCGATTCACCAATACCTGCCGGAGCGCTCCGCGGAGGCCTTCCGGCTCTATCGGAGGCACTTCCATGGCTAAAGTCCTGGTCACGGGCGGGGCGGGCTTCGTCGGACGGCATTGCGTCCAGCGGTTGCTGGAGCGCGGCGACGAGGTTCACTGCGTGGATCCGGTCGCGCCGCTGACCGGCGGCCTGCTGCCCGAGCGCTGGCCGTTCCTCGATCCGCGCCAGTTCCAGCAGTTCCGCTTCCACCAGGAAGACTGCCGCGCATGGTTCCGCCGCGTGCACGACACGGATTTCGATTATGCCTTCCACCTGGCCGCCATGGTCGGCGGCCGGATGATGATCGAGCACAATCCGCTCGCCGTGGCCGACGACCTCTCGATTGACGCCGAGTACTGGCAGTGGGCCGTCAAGGCGCAACCCCGCAAGACGCTCTGCTTCAGCTCCAGCGCCGCCTATCCGATCAAGCTCCAGCGCCGCGAGCATTACGAGCTGCTCAAAGAGGACGTGATCACGTTCGACTTCGACATCGGCATGCCGGATATGAGCTATGGCTGGGCCAAACTCACCTGCGAATATCTGGCGCGGCTGGCGCACCAGAAGCACGGCCTCAAGTCCGTGGTCTACCGCCCGTTCTCCGGCTACGGCGAGGATCAGGACGACAGCTATCCGTTCCCCAGCATCTGCAAGCGCGTCCTGGCGCACCGCGGCGAGAAAAACCTTACCGTCTGGGGCAGCGGGCAGCAGCTCCGTGACTTCATCCACATCGAGGACTGCGTGGATGAAATCCTGGCCACGATGGACCGGATTGATGACGCCGGCGCCCTCAATCTGTCCACCGGCCTCTACACCAGCTTTATAGACTTCGCGCGGCTGGCCGCGGACCTGTGCGGCTACCGGCCGGACGTCCGCGGCCTGTCCGACAAGCCCGAGGGGGTTTTCGCGCGCGGCGGCGACACGACCAAGCAGCGCGCGCTGGGCGTCCGCTATAAAACGGATTTCCGCACCGGCGTCCAGCGCGCGCTCCAGTATTACGAGCGTGGCGGACAGAAAAAGTAACGACGTTTCCAACCCTGGGAACATCTTCCCCGGGAGGGTCCCAGGATTGGAAAATCGGAGAAGGCAGGTGATGCAATGACGGCAAAACGGACTTGCAGCGGGCGCCCCCCGAAATTCGAGGAGGCGCGGCGGCCGATCACGGTGACCCTGCCGGAACGCATCCTCCAGCAATTGGCGGCGATCCATCCCGACCGGGCCCGCGCGATCGTCAAGGCGACCACGGCGGCCATCGGATTCAAGAGTGAAAACCGGCCGTTGGTTGAAGTGGTCGAGGTGCGTCCCCGCGAGGCGGTGATCATCGTCGGTCCGAGCAAGCGCCTGCTGGAAATCGAGTGGCTCCGGCTGGTGGAAGTCGCGCCGGCGCGGCACCTGCTGGTCATACCGAGCGGCACCGCGATCGAAGCGCTGGAAGTGGCGGTCGAAGACCTGCTGGACCATCTGGTGCCCGCGGAAGATTACGAACGCGAACTGCTGACCGAATTGCACCAGGTGTTGCGCGTTCGACGCCGCCGGCAGGACGTGACGAAGGCGGAGATCCTGCTGGTCCGCATCGGGAAGACTTCGTAATCAGCCGGCTGAGGGGGGGGATGCGCGTGCATTGGCGCGAGGGTCTCGCGAAGGTTTTGGAGTTCGTTTTCGCGCCGGCGGCCGCGAGCCGCTTCCCGCGGGTACAACGGCTTTTCCTCGCCGGGGTGCTGTTGTCGGGTGGCGGCCTCTGGCTGGCTTTTTTCGCCAACAGCGTGCCCGAGCGGTTTTTCCACGCGATAGACTGGGGCATCGAATGGCAATACTACGAGGTCATTCAGGAAGCCTATCAAACGCGGCAGATTCCCTATCACGTCTCCGAGCCGATCCAGCCGATCCAGCCGACCCAGCGCTTTCTGGCGATCCCCGAGTCGCTGCACCCGCTGGCGCCGCAGGCCCCGCTGCTGGCGTTCATGACCGTGAAACATTTTGCGATCGTCAACGTGCTGCTGCATTACCTGGCGGGGTTCTGGGGCTGCCTGCTGCTGCGCAAACGCTTCGGCCTGTCGCCGTTTGTCTTTGCGGTGCTCTTCCTCCTGTTCAATTTCAACGGCCATATCCTGGCCCACGTGGCCGCCGGCCATAAGTGGAACGGCTATTTCTACCTCCCGCTGTTGGCCGCGTTCGTCTTTGACGCAGCGCAGCGGTCGGCGCCGAGGTTCGAAACCGCCGTCAAGATCGCCGTGGTGCATTTATTCATCCTGCTGCAAGGGACCTTGCACCCGTATGCCATCGGACTGATTTTCCTGGGCCTCCTGTTCCTCTGCCACCGGGAGGCCCGCTGGACGGCGTTGCTGGCCATCGTGTTGACGGCGTTGCTTTCCCTGTTCCGGTTGCTGCCGGCGGCCATGACCACCCGGCGGCTGCGCCCGGAGGATTTCGCCGACGGCTACCGCTCGCTGTCGGCTTTCGTGGATTCCATGATCTCGGTGCACTTGTATCCCCGCGCCGCTTTCCCGTGGGAATACGATCTGTATGTTTCCGTCGTTGGCCTGGCGTTCGTGCTAGTCTGCGGCGTGCTGTTGCGTTACAGCCGCCGGCCGGAACTCACGACGACCCGGTTTCAGGGCTTCGGCCTGCCTCTTCTGATCCTGACGATCTTTGCTTTTCGTGACTATTGGCTGCAAGTGATATACTGGCTGCCCGATCTGGTGCATCTGGCGGACAAGATACCCAACACGGAACGGATCCCGTCCCGATTCATGGTCATTCCGCTCGTGTTCCTGCTGGTCATCGCTTGCGCGCGGCTGCAAAAGCTGCATGCGTTTTTCACGCATCGGCTGTGGCGCGGTGTCGCCGCCGGCCTCGGGCTGCTGGCCCTGGCTGTCTCGCTGGGCCGCCACTGGCGGCACTGGCGCCTCGACACCATCGAGCGAGGTTTCCGCAGCGCGGCGGACTACCTCGCCGATCCGCACATCATCCGGCTTGCGGACCCCGGCTACCTGCGCGTGGTACATGGTTCGTTCGTTTTCTCACTGTCGGTGCTGGTAGCGCTCCTCGCCGTGTGGGCCTGGCGGGCGCGCCGACGGCGTGGTCAGGCGGCGCCAGCGGCCGCCGTTGCGCCGCCGGCCGGAGGCCGTCGCGCGCTGCCGGTCGGGGCGATCGTCGCCGGCCTGCTGGTGCTCGCGCTGGTCGCCAACGAAGGCCGGCGACGGTTTTCGCCGGAGGGCCTGTGGGTCACCTACTACCGCGGCACCCAGTTGCACCACGCGCGCTGGCGCGGGGTCGAAATGAGCATCTGTCGCACTTTCTTCGAGGATCCGCCCGTGTGGTGGCTCGGCCGGAAAGGGTTTTCCTCGCGCTGGACCGGCGTACTGGCGGTGCCGCAGGAGACGGATTACATATTCCAGTGCCAGAGCAGCGACGGCGTGCGCTTCTATCTCGACGGCCGGTGCGTGATAGATAATTGGCGCGATCAGACGTGGGCCGAAAGTTCGCGCGGTACGAAGCTGCACCTTGCCCAGGGTCCGCATCCGCTCATGCTCGAACATTATTCCTGCCAGAGTGACGACGGCGGCGTACGGGTGCGCTGGTGCGGCGGCAGTATTCCCTCCGATACGGTGCTCGGGGCGCCGTACCTGCGCAAAGGGCGGTGAAGCCCGCCCGCCCATCGCAATCGCGTTAACCCTCGCCGTGTCAACGCTCAACGTACTCGCGCAGGACGCCGGTGGTTTACTGTTGGAAATCCACAAAACCCTGCGCGACATCGTACGCGGCCAGGAATGAACTCGCCGGCGCCGGCAGCCAGCCGAAAACAACCGACCAACAGTGTCCGAAATATCAACGTAATAATTTGTTGCAGGCGTTAATTATGGCGTTATAATTAACGCCCAACAATGAAAGCACGATGGATTCCTATACTTTTTGGTTTGGCCTTTCTTGTTGTCATTGTCATCTGCGTATCCAATACGTCATTCGTGGCGCAGGACGGGAAACGCTATTTCACCATTGAAGATGATGCTTTGATTTCCTTGCGGTATGCATGGAATCTGGCCCATGGGCATGGTTTGGTTTGGAACACGGGCGAACGCGTGGAAGGATTCACAAACCCCTTGTGGACCCTCTACGCCGCAAGCTGGGCGTTGTTTACCTCGCGGCGATTGTTGCCGTTGGTGATACAACTATCCGGGGCGGCTTGCCTGCTGGCCCAGGCGGTCGTTTTTATGCGGATCGTCCGGGTCATGATGAAAGAGCGGGGGCGGGCATCGCCGTGGAGGGAGGCGGTGGCCTTTGTACTGCCGTTTGTCTATGGTCCGTTGGTTTACTGGTCCTTGGAAGGGCTGGAGGTATGCCTGGTCGGTTTTTTGATTTCATGGGCGGTGTTGTTTTATCTTAAACGTGGCTGGCGTGCCATGGCGGTTGTGCTGGGGCTGGCGTTCTGGACCAGACCCGATACGGCCATTCCGGCAGCGATGATGATGGGGCTGGCCGGGCTGGATGCATTGAGCAATCGGGGCTTACGCCGTCCTTGGCTCAAGTCCTGCGGCTGGCTGGCTGGCATGGTCGCGGCGGTATTTCTGGCGCGCGAAATCTATTACGGACATACGTGGCCCAACACCTATGTTTTGAAGATGCGTGGCTTCCCGTTCATGCAGCGTATCACGTTGAATGGCATCGGCTATATTACCCCCTTTTTGTGGGAGAATGCGCTGCCACTCAGTCTGGCCCTGTTGACGCTGGTATGGGGCTGGACCCGGCGGCGCGCCCTGTTTGCGGCGATGATCTTGCCCATGAGCGCTTATGCGGTTTATGTGGGGGGCGATGCCCTGCCGCATTGGCGTTTTATAGCGCCGTATGTTCCTTTTCTGGGATTGATTCTTTTGGATGATGATTGCGATGTTATGCAACCTTCAAAGTATAGTTGCGTCCCCAACATGATCATGGTGACGGTGTCGCTCAGCGCTTGGATGGCGACCGCGGTGCAGCCCATCTATAAACAACTCCACAGCCCACAGCCCTTCGAACGAGCGAATATTGAAACGGCGCTGGAACTCAACCGGCTGCTGAAGCCCGGCGCGACCATCGGGGTGCTGCACGCCGGCAGCATCCCCTACTATACCGATTTCCACGCCTACGATTTTCTCGGCAAGTGCGATTGGACCATTGCCAGACTTCCTCCCGATCTCGTTGACTCGCCCAAGTGGGGCGGGATGAGGTCTGTGCCGGGTCACAACAAGCACGATTTGTATGCATCCATTACGCGTCATAAACCGACCTACATTCAGAGCTATTGGTGGGGGCATGACAACGTCGTGGACTATGTCCGCGAAAACTACGAATTCGTGCCGACGGCCATTCGATCGCCTTTTACGGAAACCTGGCTGCTGCTGCGCAAGAACAGCCCCGATGTCCGATGGGAACTGATCCATACCGGGACCACAAAACCTTCCATCGCGTCCCCCGCCGCACCATCCTGAACCCAACCAGTCGCGAACTGAGAACGAAATGAAACGATTTCTCTTCAAAATAGGGATCGCCGCCGTGACGTTGGTGCTCTCTGTCGTGGTACTGGAACTGTGCCTCCGGGCGCTGGGCTTTCATTATGACTTGTATCTGACGAAACTCCAATTTGGCTTCCCGAATCCCAGCGATTTGGTGGAGCGGTTTCAACCCGACCCGGACCTGCTCTGGGTACCCAAGGACTACCCGCAGCGCCTGGAATTATGGCGCGGCAAGGCGCCCGCCATCGCGTTCATGGGCTGTTCCTGTACGGAACTGGGCACCTATGACCGTTGCTTTAAGGATCTGCTGGATCAACGGCATCCCGGCAACAGCTTTCAATATGTGAACCTCGGCGTCAGCGGCTGGACCACGTACGAAGGCTTGCAGCAGTTCCGGCGCGATGTGGTGCGTCTGCGCCCCCGCATAATCACGGTTTATTACGGGTGGAACGACCATTGGAAAAATTTCGGCGTTGAAGACAAGGACATGGCGCGTTTCATCAAGCACTCGCCCACGGCGGCCACGTTGTCCAAGTTCAGGATTGTTCAACTGTTGAATTCGGTTTACGTTCGTCAGGTCTTGCAGAAGAGCCGCGCCCCGCAAGCACGAGTGTCCTTGGATGATTTCTCCGCCAATCTGCTGGCCATTGTAAGGGAGGCCCGGACGGCCGGCATGGTCCCGCTGCTACTGACCGCGCCTTCCGCTCATATCCAAGGACAAGAGCCGAAATATCTGGCGCAACGCTGGCTGACGGATCTCAACCAACTTGTGCCCATTCATCGAAAATACGCCGAAGTCGTGCGCAGCATGGCGCGTCAGGAAAATGTGCTGCTGGTGGATTTGGCTCAGGAATTCGAGGCCCTATCCAAGGATTTTGTGGTCAACGAATGTTTCCATGCCGACGGCATTCATCTTACGCCGAAAGGCGACCAGGTCATTGCCGATAGCCTTTATCGGCATCTGGCGCAGGCTGGGTTGCTGGACAAGGTGCTTTATTCCGAGCCCGTTGAAAAAGCACACCTCAAGTCCAGCCGGTGAAACCATGCTTATGCTGCGGAGGCGCAGGGATCGGATAGCTGTGCCAAGGCCTGCCCATGCAGTCGAGTTCTTGGTTTTAATAATTACGCGATAATTTCGTTGACGAGCATAATTATAACGTTAATATCACGCGCCGTGGACCGTGGGATGGTCCCGCGGTGACCAGAATAAGAAAGAAAGAGCGATGAGGAAATTACAAGCGGCGGTGGTGTTGGGCATGCTGGCGGCGCTGGTTGGTTTTGGCATGGCGGGTTGCGGTGGCGGCAGCGGCGATGGCGGCGGTGGTTCGCCGGCGACGAATTTGAATGTAACGGGCTTCTGGGAAAACCCGTTGAATGGAGCCACCGCCGCTGGTAATCTTGCCCAGACCAACGGAAACGTCACAGGTGCCTTGCTGCTTCCGCCTGCAGGCAATGGCCAACTCATCGGTACGGTGAATGGGTATCACATGGATTTCACGATGGCGTGGGACAGCGGCTCGTCGGAGTCCGGCAGCGGTGATTTTTCCTTTGTGGACACCGGCGTGGACAAACTGATCTTCACCGGCTCGCTGCCTTCCGTGGGTCCCTTTGTGATCTCCTGGCGCGGTCCGTCCTTTGAAGAGCATAATCCTGCCGGAGCGCCGTTGTCCTATACGCCGCCGGCACCGACTTGGTAAAAAAACATCCGTCTTTTTGTAGGGCGGAAACACCTTGGCGTTCAGGGAAAAACGCCAGGGTGTTTCCGCTTTACTTCGGATTTGCCCTGCTGTTAATTGCGCGCCGGTTCATGAGGCGACCTGTCTTTCAACCACGCGGGGATGAATAGACGCCACTGTCCTGGCGCACGATATTTTTCCATTCGTCGCCGACGACCACCTGTTGCAGGGTGTGCTGCAGTTCCGCCGCCACGCGGTTCAGTCCCAGTTGCCATGAGGTCGGCACCGTTTGATGGAGCGCTTCTTCCTTCGGATAGAGGTCGAAGTGGATGCTTGTCAAACGGTAAAGTCTTGAAGCTGTTTTCTCCGGCTTGTGGCCGTTGGCATCACGGCCGCCCTTTTTGCTGTTCCGCGCTTCCCTGGCTGCCCAGCGCCATCTTGTGCGCCAGCAGCAGCGCGAGTTCGAGCGACTGCTCGTAATTCAGGCGCGGGTCCACGTGGCTCAGGTAGGCGTGCTCGAGGTCGGCCTCCGCGAGGCCGCGCGCGCCGCCGCAGCATTCGGTGACGTTCTCGCCGGTCAGCTCGAAGTGGACGCCGCCGAGCAGCGAGCCGTGGGCGCGATGGAGTTCGAACGCCTGGTCGAGTTCGGCGCGGATCGCCTGGAAGTCGCGCGTCTTGCGGCCGGTGCGCGTGTTCTGGGTGTTGCCGTGCATCGGGTCGCAACACCAGAGCACGGTCTGGCCGGCGTGGCGGAGGGCGGCGATCAGCGGCGGCAGCGCGCGGGCAATCTCCTGGGCGCCGAAGCGGTGGATAATCGTCAGGCGGCCCGGTTCATTGGCGGGATTCAAAACACGTGCCAGCGTGACCAGGTCGGCGGGCGCCGTCTCGGGCCCGATCTTCACGCCGATCGGGTTGGCGATCCCGCGGAAGAATTCCACGTGCGCGCCGTCGAGCTGGTTGGTGCGGTTGCCGATCCACGGCATGTGGCAGGTCAGGTCATACCAGCCGCTCCGGCGCGGCACCTGGCGCGTCTGCATCTGCTCATAGGCCAGATGCAGCCCCTCGTGGCCCGCGTAGAAATCCATCCGCTGCAGCTCGTCCAGCGGCCGGCCGGCCAGCGTCTCCAACAGGCGCAGGCCGTCGGCGATCTTGCCGACGATCTGCATGTATTCGCCCGACAGCTCCGCGAACTTTACGAAGCCGAGGTCCCAGTATTCCGGGTGGTGCATGTCGGCGAAGCCGCCATCCACCAGGCCGCGGATGAAGTTCAGCGTGAGCGCGGCGCGCTCGTAGCCGCGCAGCAGCCGCGCGGGGTCCGGCGTGCGCGCCGCCGCGGTGAACTCCGGGCCGTTCACCAGGTCGCCGCGGTAGGCCGGCAGCGTGCGGCCCGCGCGCGTCTCGGTGGCGGAGGAGCGCGGTTTCGTGTACTGCCCGGCGAACCGGCCGACGCGCACGATGCGCCGCTGGGCTCCGAAGGCGAGCACCATGCTCATGCTGAGGAGAATCTTCAACTGGGCGACGATCGCCTCGGAGCGGCAGTCGGCGAACTGTTCGCTGCAGTCGCCGCCCTGCAGCAGGAACGCCTCGCCGCGCGCGGCCTGCGCCAGCAGGCCCTTGAGCTTCTCCACCTCCCAGCTCGTCACCAGCGGCGGCAGCCGGCTGAGCTGCGCCAGCGCCTCCGCCAGCGCGCTCTCGTCGGGATAGTCAATGCCCTGCCGCAGCAGCTTGCGCCGCCACGAGTCCGGCGACCAGTCGGGCGAAGTGTTCATGTCGGGTAGCGGATTCTAGCACAGCGGCGCGCACGCGCGACAGGCAAATGCGCCGCCCGGTGCTGGGTCAGACCGTGTGAAATAATGCACGGACGACACGGAGGTCGTCCCTCCACCGAAGACTACATGTCGAAGTTCTTAGCATTTTGGAGGGTCGGCCTCCGTGCCGACCGTCTTATCCAAAGCCCCAATCGATTTTTTCACAGCTTCTCACCCATGTCGGGGCGCCCCTACAGTACCCTTGTTAAACTGAGGCCTTATGCCGTGGGCGGGACCTCCCGGTCCCGTGAACCCAACCCATCGGACAAATCGCGCGGGACCGGGAGGTCCCGCCCACAAAGCAACCGCTGGACAAGGCTTGCCGGGCCGGTGATTATCCACGGCGCCGTGGCGCGGCGGTTAGGCGGGTTCGAGTGCGCCCCGGAGGGTTGGCTCACTCGCCGACTTTTTTCTCGTCGGGGCAGGAGTAGATCGTGATGGCCGGCGCGCCCGCGAGCAAGTCCTTGAGCTGCGCGCCGAACGCCTTGAAATGCGGCGTGGCAAAGTGCTCGTCAATCGCCTGCTGGCTTTTCCACTCCTCGAAGAAGCAGAATGCCGTTTTGTCGTAGGGATCCTGCAGCAGCGTGTAGCTGATGCAGCCGGGTTCGGCGCGGGAGGCGGCGATGACCGGCTTGGCCGCGGCGACGAACTCGTCCACCTTCTCGGTCTTCACCTGCAGCCGGGCGCCAATGATCTTCTTGCCGGCGGCCGGCGCAGCGACGGACTTTTCGACGACGGCGGGCAGGGTTACGGTTTGTTTTTCGCTGACGCCGCAGGAGGTCAGGAGCAGGGCCAGCAGGACGACGGACAGGTTGGTCTTCATGTATTCTCCCGGTGAAGTTCTTTCGCCGCCGCCGCCCGGCACGCGCCGTGCGCCGCGACCGCCTTCATCTGCCCCGCAGCCAAACAAACCCCGTCCGGCGAGTCAAGCCTCGCCTTGACGTCACGGGGCGATTTTCATCTAATACTCGCTATGGAACAGGTGAATTCATTCCATGCAACACCGCAACCACGTCGTAGCGGCTTGGCGATTGCCAGTTTGGTGCTGGGTATCATCGGGTTGCTCTCCATCGTGATGTTGATAGCGACTGTGGTTGTTCCCGCGCCTGCCCCGATGGCAGGCATCATCGAGATGCTCTCCATCGTGGTGTTGATAGGTTTTCCGCTTGTTGCGATTCTAGCGATCATTCTCGGCGACGCGGCTTTGTCCAAAATAAGAGAATCCGCCGGCGCAGTCGCAGGCAGCGGCATGGCAATAGCCGGATTGATCACAGGATGTGTAGCCCTCGTCATTCTGCTCCTGCTCATATTCTACCCGGCAGTTAACCATCACGGACCGGGCCCGATGACCAGTGCCCTTAGTAAGGGAAGATCGATTTACATGGCGGTATATGGTGAGCAGCTATCGGATATGGCAACAAATGACCATGGCAGCCGTTGGCCGAAATCAGGCGAGTTTTCGTCCTCCACCGCCTATTTCACCAACTTGGTCGATCGTCGTGTGCTGAACGTTAATTATTCATTTTTCGCGGCGCCTAGCATTACGCCCTGCAAGAGCACGAACGCCGCGCAGTTCAAAGCCGAAAACAACGCGTGGTGCGTTGTCGCGGACCTTAAAGACACGGATCCTGACAATACCCCTTTCTTGTTCACGCGGAATTTGCGCATCGCCAGCCTTGCCGAGTTTAGAGGGGGCGATCAAGTGGATGATGTTCCACCGTTCGGTCGCCGCGGCGTGGTGGTCGTCTTCAAAAGCGCGGCGGCGATAGTTTTGCGGCCCGAAACGCTGGCGAGCAACTTCCCCGCCATTGGAACTGCCACCAACCGCGTCCTGCGCCCATGATCCGGCCAGGGTTTCCGGGGTAGAACTCGAACGGACTCGTGCTACGTAGCGGAGGTTTTACTCCGCAGAGTAGCACGCGATCCCGATTCCTCCTGGAGATCGGGACGTCCCTCCAATCGCCTTAACAATCCGTTCTTTCGGAGGGCCACGCTTTGTCGTGGCCGTAATTCTGTGAAACGATCAGGACCACGCGATGTCTTGTTCCCGGTAGCGGGATGTGCTAGCATACTTTTATGAAAGTTGATCGTAGCGCCGTCGAGGTCTCGAACCTGCGCCACCAGTCTGATGACCGGTTCTGGCAGACGCAAACGCCCGTTCAACGTCTGCGCGCCATCCAACTCAATCGGGAGGTGGCCTTTGGCCGAACAAACTCTTCCCGCCGACTTCAAAGAGTTCTTGAAGTTGTTGAACTCCACCGAGGTTAAGTACCTGCTGATCGGCGGGTATGCCGTCGGGTACCATGGCTACCCGCGGACAACCGCCGACATGGACATCTGGGTGGCGATCTCGGTGGAGAACGCAGCGAAGCTGGTGGATGTGTTCCGGCGCTTCGGCCTGCAAGATGCAAAGCTGACAGCGGGTCTGTTTTTACATCGCGGCAAGATCATCCGGATGGGTGTGCCGCCCATGCGCATCGAAGTGCTCACCGCCATTGACGGCGTGAGCTTCGCGCAGTGTTACGCGGCGCGCGAGGTTGTCACCCTCGATGGCCAGACCGTCAACCTGATCTCCCTGCGTGACCTCCGGAAGAACAAACGTTCATCCGGGCGGCATAAGGACCTCGACGATCTGGAGCATTTGCCCAAACGGCGAGCTAACGTATCCAGGAAACGTCGCGGTTCGCGGCCGTGATCCGGCCTGCGCTTCCGGGGCAGAACTCGAACGGACGCGACAAAGCGCGTCCCTCCGAAGAGAACACGGTCGAGCACAGTTCGGCCACGCTTTGTCGTGGCCATAATTCATAAAACGAATGGGGCTATTCGACATCTTGAGCGAGGATGCTGCAGATGTTAGCATACTTACATGAACCAACGACTGCTGGCCTTGGTGTTCGGTGTCTGGCTGGCGGCGCATAACGCGTCGGCTGCGGATCAGTCGCCGCAAACCGACTGGCTGAGCGCGGCGCGCCTCGGTGCGTTCATGCATTTCCTGCCCGGTGACGCCGCGGCCTTCGCGAAGGTCAACGATTTCGACGTAACGGCGCTCGCCAAGCAACTGGAGTGGATGGGCGCGAAATACCTCGTGTTCACACTCGGCCAGAACTCCGGCTGGTTCAACGCGCCCAACGCCGCCTATGACCGCATCACCGGCTACCAGCCCGGCGAGCGCTGCGCGCGGCGCGATCTGCCGCTCGACCTCCACCGCGCCTTGCAGCCGAAGGACATCCGCCTGATGCTCTATCTGCCCTGCCAACCGCCGAACCGTGACGTCCGCGCGCAAAAAGCCTTCGGCCTGCTCCAGGGTCCGCAGGACCAACCCATGGACCTCGCCTTCGCCAAGCAATGGGCCGAGGTTATCCACGAGTGGTCCGCGCGCTACGGCAACAAGGTGTCCGGCTGGTGGTTCGATGGCGGCTACCAGCACATCCACTTCAACGAGGACATCGCCCGCGTCTACGCCGACGCCGTCAAGCGCGGCAACCCCAAGGCCATTGTCACCTTCAATCCCGGCGTCCGGCTCATCCGCTACACGCAGGCCGAGGACTACACCGCCGGCGAGCTGAACCAGCCGTTCAACGTTGTGCCCGCTGCGCGCTGGGTCAACGGCGCGCAATGGCACGCGCTGACCTTCCTCGGCTCGGAGTGGGGGCGGCGCAACGTCCGGCAGCCCACCGAGCGCTGGCGCGCGTGGTTCCAGAAAGTCGCCGCGCAGGGCGGCGCGGTCACGCTGGATATGGGTCCGAACATGGATCCCCAAGCGGGCCCCATCGGCGCCATCGCCGCGGAGCAGGCGCAGCAATTCCGCGCCATCGCCCAGCCCTGACGCGCCGCGGCCGGCGGGCTGATGGTGAACTTCACTTCAGGACCACGGTGTACTGGTTGGTCCCCTTGGCCAGCGTGAAGGTGCCGCGCTGCTGGCCGGAGACCACTTCGTAGTCGCCATAGAAGCCGTTGAACGGCACGTGGCCTTGGGCGTCGGCGACGAGCGCGGCCTGGGTGGTCCAGCAGGGCAGGCCCGCAAGCGCCCAGTTCCGCACGCCGGTCACCTGCTGCCAGACCTTGCCGGCGGGGGTGATGTTCCACTGGGCGTCCACCAGCGCTCCAGCCGGCGCCACGTCCCACATGCGGGCGGCCCAGAAGCCCCACAGCATGAAGGTGCTCATCCGCTCATGCCCGAAACAGAGCCGCAGGGTGTCGGCGAGGATGTCCGCCGCGCGCTGGGGGGGCGGGTCGCCGCTGTCCTGGACGCCGAACTCGGCGAGCGTCAGCGGCAAGTGGGCCGTGGCGAGGTTGTGCAGGATCTGCGCGATGCGCGCGGGACTGTGGGGGTTGTACTCCCGCGGCGGCCTGCCCGCCAGGGCGTAATACTGGATGCCGATCCCGTCCACGGCGGCGCCGGCACGGCGCAGGCTCTCCACGTACTGCCGATACCAGTTGGCATACGGGTCGCCCTTGGCGTCACTCCATTGGAACACATCGAACTCGTTCGGCACGAGGCGCGTCGCGGCCCCGGCGGCCTGCACCGCCGCCTGGGCCTCATTGTACAGGCCCGCGACGCCGTCCGTCCCGTAGATCAGGTGGTACATCGGCCGGTGAACGGCCTCGTTGAGCATGTCCAACTCGAAGTAACGCTGGGCGCGATCCTTGACGAAGTACTGAATGCGCCGGCTGATCGCGGCGCGCAAGTCGGCCTGGGCGGCCGCCCGCGCCGCCGGCGTGTCCCCGTGGAGCGCCGTGTGCTGCAACTCATCCACCCAGCGAGGCTCGGACATGTCCCATAACACGCCGTGCATGCGCACCCGCAGGCCCTGGCGCGCGGCGAAGTCCACGAGGCGGTCGAGAACCTCCATGGTGACCTCGCCCCGCCGGTGTTCGTTGTAGGCCCACTTGCCGGCGTTCTCGGGCACCACCGTGTTGAAATTGGTGAGCACGAAGTTCCGGTAGTTGCGCTCGTTGACGCTCGAGCCCGTGAGCCACGAGGCCTCGGGGTCGCCCGGATGGTCGCCCGTGATGGCGGTGCCGAAGTTGAAGGCGTGGCGCACCAGGCGCACGCTCACGGGCGCCTGGGCCAGCGGCGTCGTTCCGGCCAGCAGCGTCAGCAGCGCCGGACCCTGGCGGAAGTGCTCGATGTACGTGTCCGCCGCCGCCAAGGCCAGGGCATCAGTGGCCGCATTCAGCACGGCAGCGCCCGCGATCGCCAGATCCCGGATGTGGATCGCCGGCGGCCGGTCCGCCGGCAGCCCGGAGCTGTTCTCCACGCGCAGGCAATAGGTGCCGGCCGGCAGCCGCCACGTCTGCGTCTGCGCACGGTACTGCCGGCCCGTGGCGGTCACCGGCCAGCTCGCGGCCTGATCCGCGATGCGCAGGTCCAGCCGGGCCGGACGCGGGTCCGCGCCGTCTTTAGCCGCGCGCAAAGTCACGGCGACGTCACCTGCCGCCGCCAGCCGGAGGTAAGTGCCGACAAAACCGTTATCGTCGAGACACCACGCCTGGTCCGTATCGGCGCGGCCCGTCGAATGGCACGACAGATCTTTGCCGTCCAGCGTCGTTGGAACCTGCGCCGGCGATACGCCCGTGGCGGCCACGCCGAGGGTCAGGAGCAGGGTGAGGTAGAGCGATCTGCCAGCTTGAGAATGGACCTTGCCCGATGAAACTGTCGCCATCCATGATCTCCCGGATTCGTTGCCCGCATGCCCGGCCGCCCGTGAGTGGCGCCGGCGCCAGGCCCGTCTTGGCTGGCGGGCGGCAGACCATGGACTGGCCGTGTGCCGCCCGTTTGTTGACGCTTTGATAGCGGATGCCCGCTCCGGCGTCGATCACTGTTTTACGGGCCGGCGGGTGCCGTTTGTAACGCCTGGCAGCGCGTCAGAAGAATCTGCAATTCCGTTTCTGTATCGCTGTCTTTTGCCGCCAGGCCCTGCCGGGCATGCTCGATCGCCGCCGGATAATCTTTCTCCTGCGCCAGGGCGGTCACCATCAGCAGATGACCCCAGGCGCTTTGCGGGTTCACCTTCAGCAGCCGCTCGCCGAGGCCGCGTCCGACCTGTGGCGGCGGATGCTGCCGGTCCGGCGCCAACCACTGGCGCGCCATGTATTCATAGAGCTCCAGCGCATTGAACGCCGCCGGCGGCTGGGCGCGCAGACGCATGACCGCGCGGTAGATTTGCAATGGCAGCGTGTTGGTCGTCGGCGTCGGCTGCCAATTGACGGCCTGGTCGGCCCAGACCAGCGCGTTGGTCCCGTCATACGCGTCCGCATAGCTCCTGGCCAGGCCCGCCAGCAGGGCGCGTTCGTTGGGATATTGCTGCAGCAGGCGGGCATAGTTCGTAATGGAGGCCGCGGTGTTGTGGGCGTTGTACACCCCCGCGGCCTGGCGCAAGGCGGTCTCGCGATCCTGGTCCGCCAGGTAGGGCGGCACCACGCAATAGAGGAAACCGGCCAGCACCAGCAGGAACGCGAGGGAGAGCAGGCCGCGCCCCAACTGACCGGCCAGCCCGGCGAGCAACCCGGCGAAAAAACCGCGGCCGTCGCCCGCGGGCGGCGGCATCCAGCCGGTCTTCAACGCGGGCAGGTATTGCAGATACCAGTACATTTTTCTTTCCGCCACGATCAGCGCCACCCACAGCACCGCGGTGACGCCGGCAGCCAGCGGCCAGGACGACGCCAGGGGGATCATCGGCAGGGCCAGCGCCAAGCCCACGGAGGGGCCGCAACGCACCAGTAACGAAAATAGGCCGACGCAGCCGGCCACGAACACCGCGACGTCCAGGCCGGCCAGGGCCAGGCCGATGGCCGTCAGCAGACCCAGGGCCGCGGCCTTGACGAGCCGGGCTCCGCACGTCTGACTGAACCTGAGAGACACGCGGCCGTAGCCGGCGGCGATCAAGGCCCGCAGCCGGCCGGCGACGCCGGGCGCCGGGACGGACTCATGCGGCATGAGCAGCGGTAGCGCCAGAAAGACGGCCGAGCAGAAGACGATCTGGAAAAACAGGCTCCAGCGCCGGCCGGCCACGGCGGCGGTGACGCGCTGCAGGCGCTCCGCCGCGGCCTGGGTCAGCCGCACCAGCCCCGCCGTGGCGCCCGTCGCCTGCCGAACGAGGTTGTCCCGCTGTTCGTTGAGGGTCTGCGTCAACGCTTCGGCCCCGGGGAGTTGTGCCGCCGCCGCGTTGGTGGCGGCGGCGGGGCTGGCATTGGTGGGGGCGGGTGCCGGGACGACCGACTGGAGCGCGGCTGTCCGGGCCGCCGAGCGTCGCGCCAATTCCGTCAACTGCTGACCATAGCGCGCGGACTGCCGTTGCCAGGCGGGCATCAGCCCTAGCAGCACCAGGGCCAGCAGCAACCAGGACAAGCCGGCCAGCATGAGCAGCGCTTGGAGATACGGGATCTTTTTCCGGATCAGCCAGTTGGCGGGCGGCCGCAGCGCGGCGCCGAGCCCCAGCGCCGCCACCAGGCTGATCACCGCGCCCCGCCAGAACCAGAGTAACGCCGCCAGGCATACCGTGCCCAGGGCCGCGCCCGCGATCAGCCGCGTGCGGTCCGGCAGCGCCGGCCGCTCCACCGCGTCCCACCAGGCGGGCGCCGCCGGCGCGGCAGCGGAGCCCGACGCCACGCTGGCGGCGTCCTTGGTCTCCTCCGGTTTCGCGTTCAGGGGAGCATTGTATCGGACGCGCAGGTTGTTCATGATCCGCCTCCATCGCGCTCCGGCGGCGACGTTTCCGCCGCCGGCCAAACACGCGGGCAGACTTAGGCCGTGCGTCGCTGCAAGTCAAGCCCGCAGCGCCGGAAATAGCCCGATTGCCCGTGTCCCGCCTTTCGTGGACCTAACAATAGACTATCCGGCCGGAAGGTCTAATGTTAGGTCCCTGTAATGCCCCGGGTCTGATTATGTGGCGTCCGTGCAGGGCGGCAGCCCTGGAAAGGGTGGCGTATGCAACTCGATGAGCATGCCGCGCAGGGCGGCGGCTGCCCGTGGAGCGGGGCAGCCACGCCCCACACCCATCGGGTATCGTCCACGCCGTGATTGACAGCCGGGGGCGGTTGGTATAGGGTTTCGGCCGTTTCAACTGCGGGTTTCGGGCTTTTCGGAACGCAGTGTTTAACCAAACCAAAGAAAAGGATGAAGCACATATGACGATCAAAGTTGGCATTAACGGATTTGGCCGCATCGGGCGTCTGGTGTTCCGCGCGGCGGTCGAAAATCCCAAGATCGAGGTCGTGGGCATCAACGATCTCTTTGACTCGAAGCAACTTGCCTACATGCTGAAGTTCGATACGGTCCACGGCGCGTTCGGCGGCACGGTCGAAGCGGGCGAGGGCTGCCTGGTGGTCAATGGCAAGAAGATCCGCCTGACCGCCGAGAAGGATCCGGCGAACCTCAAGTGGGGCGACGTCAACGCCGAGTACATCTGCGAGTCCACCGGCTTCTTTCTCGAGAAAGCCAAGGCCGAGGGGCACCTCAAGGCCGGCGCCAAGCGCGTCGTCATGTCCGCCCCATCGAAGGACGACACTCCCATGTTCGTCATGGGCGTCAACCACAAGACCTACAAAGGCGAAGCCTACGTCTCCAACGCCTCCTGCACGACCAACTGCCTGGCGCCCGTGGCCAAGGTGCTCAACGACCACTGGGGCATCGCCGAAGGCCTGATGACCACTGTGCATGCGACCACCGCGACGCAAAAGACCGTGGACGGTCCGGGCGGCAAGAAGGACTTCCGCGGCGGCCGCGCGGCGGCGGGCAACATCATCCCGTCCTCCACCGGCGCCGCCAAGGCCGTCGGCGTGGTGATCCCCGCGCTCAAGGGCAAGCTGACCGGCATGTCCTTCCGCATCCCGACGCTCAACGTCTCGGTCGTGGACCTGACCTGCCGCCTCGCCAAGCCGGCGGGCGCCGACACCGCGGCTGCCTACACGGCGATCAAAGCGGCCATGAAGGCCGCGTCCGAGGGCGAACTGAAGGGCATCCTGGGCTACACCGAGGAAGAGGTCGTTTCCAGCGACTTCAACCACGACAAGCGCACGTCAATCTTCGACGCGGGCGCCGGCATCATGCTGAACCCATCCTTCGCCAAGATCGTGTCGTGGTACGACAACGAGTGGGCCTACTCCAACAAGCTCGTGGACCTCATCGTCCACATGGACACGGTAAAGTAATGAACAAGCTGACGATTCGTGACGTGAACGTGCAGGGCCACCGGGTCCTGAGCCGCGTGGACTTCAATGTGCCGATCAAGGACGGCCAGGTCGCCGACGATACGCGCATCAGCGCCGCCCTGCCGACCATCAAGTACGTGCTCGACCACGGTGGATCGCTGGTGCTGATGAGCCACCTCGGCCGTCCGAAGGGCAAGGGCTTCGAGGCCGCGTTCAGCCTCAAGCCCGCCGCCGAGCGCCTGCAGCAGCTGCTGGGCCGGCCGGTCAAGTTCGGCCCCGACTGCATCGGCGCCGAGACCATGGCCATGGCCCAGGCGCTGAAGCCGGGCGAAGTCATGGTCGTCGAGAACACCCGCTTCTATGCCGACGAGGGCAAGGCCAAGGTCGCCGACACCGCGACCGAGGAGGAGAAGAAAGCCGCCAAGGCCGAGATGAAGAAAAAGCAGGCCGAGCTGGCCGCCAAGCTCGCCCCGCTCGGCGACGGCGCCATTTTCGTCAACGATGCCTTCGGCTCCGCGCACCGCGCCCACTCCTCCACCGCGCTGGTCTGCAAGTACTATAAGCAGAACGTCGCCGGCTTCCTGATGGAGAAGGAGATTGATTACCTCGGCCGCGCGTTGTCCGCCCCCGAGCGTCCGTTCGTCGCCATCCTCGGCGGCGCCAAGGTCAGCGACAAGGTGAACGTCATCACCAACCTGCTGGACAAGGTCAACGCCCTGATCATCGGCGGAGCGATGGCCTACACCTTCTACCGCGCCAAGGGCCTGCCCACCGGCAAGAGCCTGGTCGAGGAGGACAAGGCCGACCTTGCGAAGGACATCCTCGCCAAGGCCGCCGCCAAGGGCGTCAAGCTCCTGCTCCCGATTGACCACGTCATCGCCGACAAGTTCGATGCCGCAGCCAACACGGAAGTCGTCGGCGAGGCCGGGATCAAGGACGGCTGGATGGCGCTCGACATCGGCCCCAAGAGCACCGCGCTCTTCTGCGCCGAGATCCGGAAGGCCAAGACGGTGGTCTGGAACGGCCCGATGGGCTGCTTCGAGATGAAGCCCTTCGCGAGCGGCACGATGGCCATGGCGCAGGCGATCGCCGAAACCAAGTGCCTGAGCATCATCGGCGGCGGCGACAGCGTCGCCGCGGTCAACCAGAGCGGCCTGGCCGACAAGATGACCCACATCAGCACCGGCGGCGGCGCGAGCCTCGAATTCCTCGAAGGCCAGCAGCTCCCCGGCGTCGTCGCGCTGACGGATAAGTAATCGGCAACCGGCTGGTTGCCGATGCCTCAAGCGGCTCGGGCCACGTGCCCGAGCCGCTTGGTTGTTTCGGTTTAATCGGAAGATAACAATGAAACGCATGATCAAGCCGATAGCAATCGGGTTGGTCATGGGCATCATTTCGGCCATGGCCGGCCCCATCTTAATGGTCGGGCGGCTGCCGTACGGCGATATAGCACTTCTCGGTGTTTTCTACATCGCGATTCCGTCGGCCATTTCGTCCCTGGTCTTGTTGATTATCCCCCGGATCAGGTTGCGACTGCTGCCCGGCATAGGTATCGGGTTGTCATTGTACTTTGTACTCCTGATGCTCGGCCTGGGTCCTGCAGACAGATTAAAACGCGGCTGTTGTCATGAAGCGAAGGTCTTTTGTCAATCGCTGATCCCGCTGCTGGAACAATACAAGAGCAGTCATGGTGCCTACCCAGCGCAGATCACCGATATTCTGCCTGCCGGAACACAATTGCCCATGTACCTTCGCAGACAGGCTTTTTACCGTCCACAGAGCAATGACTTCACGTTTGCGTGGGCAGATTCGCCGGGTATTCCGTACTGTAGCGGGGTGGCGGTTTATCACCATGCCACGTCAAACTGGGATTTCTGTGCTGACTGGGGTGGAATTGAATAGGTGCTTCCCGTCCCTGCCTTGCGACCTTGGCGTTGACCTCCGCCCTGTGACATCTGCGCCCGGCAGGATGCCGGGCGTAGCAGGCCCTGTAGTGAAGCGTAGCGCATACTACAGGACGGGCTGGAAGCCCGCGCTCGTGCGTTAACCGCCGTTAGGCCTCTGCGCTCCTCCTGCCGGAGGGCTTTCAGCTTCCGCTTAACTTCCCGCCTTTGTATTAACCGCTTCAAATCCGATGGATGAAAATGTGCGGACCGTCAGCCCGAGTGTTTTCGAACCGGTCACCGCTTCATAATTTCGGCAAACGAGATTCCAACCACTCGGGTAAGGATTCAGCCCGATGCACGGTCTTACCGTGTGCGAACACGGCCACCTTGCGATAGGGCGAGCGCAAGTCCTCGTTGTCGAAGATGAAAACATTCGGCAGGAGCGAAAGTTCTAGGGCTCTCGGCGCGCGGGTAGCCGTAGAACTTATTCACCTGCCGGACAAGCCGGCAGGGGTCTCGGAATGGCGTTGTTCTGTTTCCGCGCCCCCTGCCGCCTTGCCCTGTAGTATGCGCTGCGCTTCACTACAGGGCCTTCGCGACAGGAGCGAAAGTTCTGGAGCTACACCCAGCCGGCTTCGCGGGCGTGGGCCATGCCGTCGGTGTAGAGGTCCATCGACGCGTCGCTGCCGTCGAGGGCGGCGAACATGCGGACGAAGTCCGCCAACTCGGCGGGTGCGGGCTGTTTGCCGAATTCCTTCGAGACGTCGGAGATGACCGCGTCGAGGCCGTGCTCCATCGCCACCTGAATGAAGGCGCGCAGGTGGCCGATGCGGCGCTTGCGCGCGCCATAGACCCAGTTGGAGACGCCGAGCAGGGCGTGGACGCCCTTCATCTCTGCATCGCCGCGGATTTCCCGGATCGCCAGAAAGCTGTTGCGCGTATGCGAGCTCTTGATATTGCCTGTGCCGTCCATAAAGCCATCCGTGCCGATGCCGAGCGTGACGGTGTCGAAGAACAGCTCCGCCGGCTGGAAGCCGGCGGCGGTGCAGCGCGCGAAGAGCGTGCGCGCGGCGGCGACCATCTCCGCGGTGCTCTTCAGCGGGCCTTCCTTACCGACGAGCAGGCAGACGACGCTGAAGGCCCGCTCCTGGCGGCGCTCGAGCAATTTGGCGTAGCGCTCCGTCTCGCAGAAGGTGACGGAGTTCACCAGCGGCGGGCGCAGGTCCGGGCCGAGCCCCAGCCACTCGTCGAGGCCAGCCTCGAGCACGGCGGGGTTGGAGCTGTCCACGCACGGCGGCACGCCACCGCTGACCGCGTGCACCAGCCGCACCATCCGGCGCATGAAGTCGGGCGCATCCGGCGCGCCGAGCGCATCAATGTTGAGGTCAATGTAGTCCCCGCCCTCGGCGGCCTGCGTGCGGATCAGGTCCTCGAGCGCCGCCCGGCCCCGGTTGGGCCGCGCGCCGCCCGCGGCGCCCAGCCCGTAGAGAAACTTCATCGCCGCGCCGGCGAACGGCAGGGAGGCGTGGATCAGCTCGGCGATCTGGATCAGACCGCTGCTGGCGAGGGGGTTGGGCCGCGCGCTGTGGTCGCGCCCGAAGAATTGGTTCAGCACCGATGCCGTGTCCTGCAGCGCCGGAATGCGCCGCGGCAGGGTGAGGCGTTTGAACTCCTCCAAGGCGTGGCGGTGGAGGGCCCGGTAGTAAACCTTTTCGCCGACGCACACGCGGTTTTCGTTGTTGCCGCAGAGGCCGGTGGGGCCGGCGTCGCCGCACGGGACGTTGTCGAGGCCCTTCTCGCACTGGCCCATGGTGCAGACGTACTCGTTCTCCGGCAGAAAGCAGTCCCCGCAATGCGCGCACTGGTAAACGACCCCCTTGCCGAAATCCTCGATGTTCTTGAACAGCCGGTACAACGCGCCTTCACGCTCGGCTGACTTGTTAAAGGGTCTCAGCAGGGCCTTGGTCACGCCGTGCAGGGCGCCGTCTTCCGCGAACAGGAGGTCGTGGGCCGCGTGCGAAAAACCGGCGGAATGGCTGACCTTGGGCGGCGGGCTGTCGGCCGGCGCGAAGGTGAGGTTGTCGCGGAACTCGCGCCAGTCCCGGATGGCCAGCGCGCGGTCCGCGATCTCCTCCAGTTCCGTCGCCGACTGGAAATCGCCGGGCTTGCCGAGATCGGCGCCGGCGTAGCCCAGCGCGCGGAACATCGCGACCTGCTGCGCGGCGCGGGTGAGGGCCTGGTCTTCCTGCTCGCCGTGCAGGCGCTGGAGGAAGGCGTCGGTGACCACGCAGCCCGGGAGCTTTTGCATGAAGCGCGCGGCGACTTCGTTGATCACCAGGGCGTTGCCGAAGATGGGCGTCTGTTCGGCGGCGAGTTCGGCGATGAGCTTTTCCGAGCGGCCCGCGTCCCAGCCCGCCTGGCAGACGAGAAAGGCGGCGCCTTCGCGCACCTTCTTGGCCGCCTTGATGTACTGCATGGCCAGGGAACCGGGGGTGTACTTGAACGGCGAGACGGCCGCGCCGGCGCTGAGCTGCGGCAGGGCGGCAAAGGCGTCGAAGTTCTTGGCCTTTTTCAGCAGCTCGACGTTGACGCGGCTCGCGAGCTGCAGCAGGCCGAGCGCGTCCAACTCGAACACGCCGCGGCCGGCCGGCACGTCGCCGGTCAGGGCTAACATCGTCGTGATGCCGCCCTCGAGCAACGCCTGCAGCAGCACCGTCAGGGCGTCGGTGTTCATGTCCTTGCCGGTCACATGGGGGATGACTTCGATTTCCTCCGGCAGTCCTTCCGCGCGCAGGATGGCCAGGGCGGCCTGGTGGTCGTAGGACACATTGCCGCCGGGGTTCTGCGTCAGGGTGATTGCGGGAAACGCCAGCCGCTGGGCGGCGTATTTCTTGTTCAGCTCCGGGAGCGCCTGGGCGAGTTTGGCGATGTGGCGCACGTCGGCGGCGCTGTGCGGCGTGCATTCAACCGTCAGGCAAAAAAAACCATCCCGGATGGCCGTCAGCAACTTCATCTCGCAATCCTTTCTTTGGTCAAGCCCCTGCTGTCGGTGCGCGGCGCGTCGTATTAACATGCCGCCCGACCCGCCGTCGAGTGCAGAACAGGGGCCCAGGTAATGGGTCAGGTACAGTACCCCCGTGCGACCGAGGCCTTACGGACCCCTAATCCGAACGTAAGCAAGCAGCGCAGGCCTACTTTGCCGGGGCTTCCGCGGCCGCGGCTTTCCGGGCCTGCTCGAGGAGCTCCGCCACTGCGGCGGCCGGGACCAGGTGGCCATGGGGCGGCGGCGGTTGCGCGGCCATGGCGGCCATGCCGGGCCGGCGCGCACCGCGGGCTTCCTCGCGACTGATGGTGTTGATGCCCAGCAGACGCCCGTCGACGAGGAAGGTCGGCAGCCCCAGCCGATGCGGGCCGCCGGGATTGGTGCCGACCAGATACTCCCGGCGCGGCCGGGTGGTGACGGCGATGACCTTGCCGATGTCCGCAGCGGGCCGGAAATGATAATCCTTACCCAAGCGGCTGAGGGTGAGCACGTCCGTGTACACGTCCGCCTGCGTGTCCCGCTCGAGGATGACGGGTTTGAACACCGGCCGCGGTTCGCCGGGCTTGGGGACCGGGGCGAGCACGGCCAGCGCGAGATCTTCGTCGCTCAGCACCAGGCGCGCGGGCAGCTCCGTGCCGTCGGGCAGGACATAGACGAGGCGCTGCTCGATGTGCTTCCATTCTTCGGCGCTAAAGCTGCTGCTGATTACCACGAGGCCGGAGGTATCCACGACGGTGCCGGCCAACGCGATGCTGCGTTCGCTGCGGCTCTCGACGGATTTGAGCGTCCCCTGCACAATCAGCACGGAATCCTGATGGGTGGCGATCAAAGCCTGCGCCCGGTCAGCGGGTATTTCGGCCCGAACGCCGGCCCCGAGCAGTGGTCCAATCAGCAGCGCGGTGCAGGCCAGGAAGGGTGTTTTCATGATGGTTTCCGGGGCCAGACAACGGGGGGCCCGTTTATTTTTTGACGGCTGCCTCCGGAGGCGCAGTTTTACGGGCGCGCGCGACCCAGTCGCGGATGTCGGCGGCGGGAATGATCACCGGAATGACGTTCAGGTTCTGCAGGGAGGGCGGCAGGCCCTCGGCGCGGGGCGCGCGGTAGTGGACGGACCCGAGGCCGATGAAGCAGCCGTCCGCTGCGAAAAAAGGCAGGCCCATGAATTGCGGCACGTCTTGGACCTGGGGAATGAACAGCGCGCGCGGCTTGTCCAGCAGGGCGCACAGGACGCCGCTGTGCAGGAAAGGTTCGCGCTGGAAGTTTACGCCGGTCCGTCCTACCAGGATAAACGACTCAAACGGCGCGGGGAGCATGGTCCGCTCCAGTTGGATGGCCGGCATTGCGGCGGGCGGTCGGCCCGACGCGGCGTCCGGCGCCAGCAGGGTCAAATGCAGGTCATCGTCCTGAGTCACGATTTTGGCCGGCACTTCGGTTTTGTCGGGCAACAGGAAGTGCAGCGCCTCCAGCCGCGAGATGAACTGGATTTCAATGGTTTGTCCCTGCTGCTCCATGCGGATCGGGCCCTTGACCAGGCTGCCGATGGGATCCAGCAACAAGCTGCTTGCGGCGACCAGGCCGGAAGGATCCAATACGGTGCCGGGACACTCGACGGGGATGTCGAACTGCTGTTGGACGGCTGCGCCGCTGGTGCGAACGCTCATCTTGAGCGTCCCTTCGATGGTCACCACGGCCGGCTGGTTGGTGCGGAGGATCAGCTCTGCGGCGGCCGGAGGGATCTCGGCGCGGGCAGCCGTCATCCCGAGGGACAGCGCCGCGGCCAGGATCAGCCGGCGGAGGGACCGGCTCACGGTTTCGCCCCTTCCGGCGCGCCGGCCGGAGCGGTCTTCGGCGGCGCGGCTTTCGCCGCGGCCTGGCGCGCCTGGTCCAGCAAATCCTGCAATTCGCCGGTGGCCATCAGCGTCTGCTCCCCGATGCAGATGCCCAGCAGGCGGCCGTCGGCGGTGAATGCCGGGACGCCGGCGTGCTCATCGCGGCCGATGATGTTGCTGAGATAGACGGTGCGGGGCTTCCGTTCCACGGCGTTGATATTTCCGGGCTCGGCCACGGATTGGTTGCCCATATTTTTGTCGAGGCGGCCGATCACGAACAGGTCGGCCAGCAGGTCGGCCTGCACCGCCGGGTCCCAAACGACCGCCTTGAAGGGCGCCGCCGGCTGTTCGGGTGCCAGGATGGCCAGCTCCAGGTCGGGGTCGGTCAACAGAATCTTCATGGCGATCTCGCCGCCCGTCGGCAGCAGCGCCTTCAAGTGGGACTCCCGGATATCCACCTTGCCATCCCCGAGCTGCAAGCCCAGATGGCTGCCGGCCACGATCATCAGGCCGGAGGCATCCACCACGGTGCCGCAACCGTGGGCCTCCCGCTCATGGATCTTGCTGCAGTGCGGGCACATGAACTTCACCAGGCCGGTGATGTTCAGCACGGCATCCTTGTTCGCCTTGAAAATGGCCGTCATGGTGGCTTGCGACATTTCGGCGGAGGCGTTGCCCGCCGCCAACAGCAGCGCAGGCACGAGACATGTCCGGCCTATAAACCTGGCTAGGGCCGCGCGCGGACTGTTTCTGTTGTTCATCGTTTTCCTCGGCGCTTGATCGCTCGCGGCCTGATGCCGGCCCGGCTGCCAACCGCCTTCAGCCCTGAGCCGTCAATCATGCTGCTCCGCCGCCGCGGCGGTTTGCGGCCAGACTGGCTCCACCTCGACAAAGCGCGTGTGGACGCCGCGCCGCAGGAAGAAAACCACGCGGCGGGCCTTGTCCTGTGCGGCGGTCTTCAACAACCGCTCCGCGGTATCCACGTCGGCGGTGGTAGTGCCGTCCATGGCCAGCAGGATATCGCCGCCGGCCAGGCCGGCCAACTGCGCCCAACCGCCGGTTTCGCAGTGGGCAATCTTCACGCCCTGGAGGTCGCGGGGAATATTGCGGTGCAGGCGCTCCAGCTCCGTGAGATTCTCCACGGTCAGGTCGAACACGTCGTCTTTGTAGCGCTTGGGCTCCTCGGCAGTCTTGAGATCCTCCTCCAACGGAAGGTTGAGGCGGATCGGCTGGCCCTGGCGCAGGACTTCGCACTCCACCGTGCGGCCGATGCGGTAGCGGCGGATCTGGGTGTAAACATCGTCCACGTCCTCCGGCCGCTCGCAGCGGACGGGCTCGCCGTCGAACTTCACGAGGATGTCACCCTGCTTCAGGCCGGCCTTTTCGGCCGAGTGGCCCGGATACACAAACGCCACCAGCGCGCCGCTGCGACCTTTCAAATGGAGCGCCTCGGCCAGATCGGGGCTGAGCGCCTGCAACTCCGCCGGCAGCCCCGGCTTGCGCGCCGGCTCGACGTCGGCCCGTTTCTTTTCCTTGCCGATGCGGACCACCGTCAGGTAGCGCATGGGACCGTGATCGAACTTCACCAGCACCGGTTTCGGACCCTCGCTGTGCTCCAGCGTCGTCCGCGTCACGGCTTCCAGCGCGGCGACGTTATTGACGGGCTGGCCGTCCACCTCGATGAGGATGTCGCCCTCCGTGAGTGACGGCTTCGCCTCCGCCACGGCGCTGCCCAGTCCGACGGAAACCACCAACACCCCGTTGGTGGTCGGCTGCTGCTTTTCGATCGCGGAGATCACCGTCAGATTACGGGCCACCATACCCCAGTCCTTGAATTCGCAGTCGTCGCCCCACGCCTTGCCGCGCACGCGTGTGACCAGGAAGAATTCCATGGCTTGGCCAGCGCGCAGCGCCGCCAGCCGCACTTTTTTCCCGACCGGCGTCCCCAGCAGCAGCCGGTTGAACGCCGGCAGGTCTTCCGGTATTTTCGCGTCCACGGTCGCGCCGTTAAACTCGGTCACCACGTCCCCGGCGCGCAGGCCGGCCGCCGCCGCGGGCGAGTCGGGCAGCACGCCGCCGACGACCACGCCGCGCTCCACACCCATGTTTTTCGGCCGCGCCTGGCCTTCGATACCCGTCCAGCTCCGGTCCACGCGCCCCTGCTTGATCAACTGTTCCGTCACGTACTTGGCCAGGTTGCTGGGGATGGCCCCGCCCAGGCTGCCTAGGCCGATCTCGTTGATTCCGACGATTTCGCCCGCCGGGTTCACCAGCGGCCCGCCGCTGTTGCCCGGATAAATCACTGCGTCATGCCCGATCCAACGCACTACCGAGCCCACCGGCTCGCCTTCCTCGCGGAATTGGAAGTCGCCACCCGCGTAGGAGGGGAGCATCAGTTGTGTGTTGCTCACGATGCCCTTGGTCACCGACTGCGACACCGCCGCCGGGCAGCCCATCGCCAGCACCACGTCGCCCACCCGCAGCCGGTCCGAATCGCCGAAGCGCGCCACCTGCAGCGATTCCTTGCTCTTCCGCTTCGTCAGGTCCAACTGGATGATGGCCAGGTCCGTCAGCGGGTCCGCCGCCACCAGGCGCGCGTCCACTTCTTCGCCGTCGTACATCCGGCAGATCAGCCGCCGGGCTCGGCCCGCGACATGGTGATTGCTGATGATGTGGCCGTCGGCCGAGATGATCGCGCCGCTGCCCGCGCCGACCCGTTTTTCCAGCCGGCCGCTCCGCGGCTCCTCCATCACCACTTGGATGCGCACCAGCGCCTTGTACATCCGCGCCACCGCGCGCTCGACGCCCTCGTTGTTCGCGCTGCCGCTCCCCAACAGCGCGCCGTGGCCCGTGGACGGCGCTGTCCACGCCAGCGCCGCCGCCAGCGCCGCCAGCGCCCGGAAAATTTTCGCTGTCGTGTGCATAGGACTGCTCTTGCATCGCAACCGCCCGGCCGAAGATATCGTGCTGTGTCCTATAATGGCCCGCCCCGGCAAAGTCAAGAGCTGCGGCAGAGCAGCCGGCCAGCCGCCGCTGCGACCACCTCACAACAAACTATCCGGCCGGATGGTTTTTTGTTATGCGCCGGAACGGCGGCGGAGGGGCGGAACCGGTACGCCGGCGGGGGGTTCAGATGGAGCCGGCGACGGTCAGCCGCGCGAAATGTTCGAAGCTGCGGTCGTAGGTGCGTTCGGCCTGGTCCGGGAAGCAGCAGGCGGGCAGTTCGCGGCTCCGCAGATGATACCGCAGACAATCGCAGCAAACGCCTTTGCGGTCGCAGGGCTCGTAGCTGCAGTTGCAGCGGTTCCGGTTGTCCTGTTGTTTGCATTCCATGGCGTGCTCCTTGTGGCCGGGCCGGCGGAATGGTAACCAAGCGGCGCACGCGGTGCGACAGAAAAGTTGTACAAGCGCGGGGCGGAGGCTATACAATGCCGCCGTCCCATGCAAGCAACCTCCGGAGGGGTGGCTGAGTGGTTTAAAGCGCACGACTCGAAATCGTGAGTACCCTAACGGGTACCGGGGGTTCAAATCCCTCCCCCTCCGCCACGCAGCAGAGCCGAGCAGCGCGCTACGCTCTGCTGCTCGGCACGCTGCGTGGCTGCCCAGCAGCGTGGTCGCCTGGCCGAACACAACGCAGGCAAGTCGCCAGCTTCAGCTCCGCGGCGGCCATTCGAACTTCTGTTCTGCGAGTGCTTCTTGTCCAAGAGCGATGCGCAGCGTCGGGAAGTTTATCTGAAGACTTCGGCGGGCCGGCGGGCTCTGAAACTCATGTGTCGTGAAGTGCTTGCCGAACGGTGACCCTCAGCTCCCCGGCCTGAAGCGCACCGTGACCCGGGCGGATCGCACCGGCTGTTTGAGCCGCAGGCCGAGGCGCGTGAACGGCGGTTTGCTCTGCTCGGCGATGGTCTCCGTCGTCACTTCAAAACCGTCCGGCGTCTCGATCTCCGCCGTCAGACGCTCGGCCCCCAGGCTGAATTCCAGGGTCTTGGGACCGGTTTGTTTCCAACTCCCGTTGGTCGGCAGGCCCAGCTCAAAGGCCGCTGGCTGGTCGAAAGCCACGTCGTCGGCGATAGTCACGGCGCCCGGAGCGCGACGCTCGTAGCGCAGGGTGCGCACCAGTTTTTTCAGCTCAGGCACCGCGTAGGCACAGGCGAGGTCCATGCTGATTTCATCGGCCGCGTCGGTAAAGCGGGTGGACAGGATCTGAGGATGAATCCTGGTGGCGTCCACCTGCAGCCGGCCCGCCACGACCGGTACCGGGTGGCCGAACGAATTCAACAGCTTCAAGGTGTAGCGTTCCTTGCTGAACGTCTGGCTGGTATAGCTGTGCGGCCCGCCGGGTTCGCCCACGGGCTCTTCCCGGCCCAGCGCGATGACGAAGGAGCCCACGTCGTTGTGGCTGTGACTGCTGTTGCCGCCGGCCTTGATGGCCGCGCCGAGACGGCAGCCGGAGCCGGGCGCCGGGCGGCACACCAGCACGCCGGCCTGGTCGAAATAGGAGCGCAGGCCGGCGGGAGGCTCCGCGCCGCTGCCCGTCAGGGCCTTGAGCTTGCCGGGCGTCGGGTCGAGGAACACGGTGGCCAGGCTGCCGCGCGGCGGCGGCAGCGGCGCAGCTTGCTTGCGGCCGAGGCCCAGTACCCGGTCGCAGGCTTGGATCAATTCCGGGCTGGCCTTGGTCCCGAAATGGCAATCGGCAAACGCGGGCACCGACTGCTCCACGATCTGGATTCTGATCCCGTACAGCGCCGCCTGACGGACCTTGGGTTCGGCGCATAGATCGGTCTGTCCGCCCGTGGCGCGGAAAAGGATTTCCCGCAGGTGGAGAAAGGACCCGAAGCCGTAATTCCAGTAGCCGACGCCTTCGTCGCAGTAGCCGTCCGCCCGGAAGCTGTTCAGGTAATAGCAGACGTGGTGCTCGGCCGCCGCGAGGAACAACGCCCGCTCGCGGCGGTCGGGCAGCGCGGCCAGGGCTGCGCCGCAGATGCCCGACAGACAAACGGGATTCCAATTGTTCTGCACCGGATGCGCTTTGCTGCCCAGCCACCAATTTCCCCGGCCGGTGGCCAGCGTGTGCCGAAACGGAGCCCACACGCGCTGCTCCAGGGCCGCCAGCACGCGCTGCCGCGTGGCCGGCGCTATCCGGTCGCCCAGCAGATACAGGGCTTGGGCTAATTCCCAACCGAACGCCGCCGAGCGCAGGTCAACTTCGTAGGCCCGGCGGTGAAAATTATCCAGGCTGTGATCATGGGCCGGCATCGTCCAGGTCGGTTCCGCCGCGTACTCGTCGAGGACCTGGTTCAGCTTGGCCGTGAAGCGGCCTTTGTTTTCGAGGCCCTCGGCCATGACCAGCGGATAAAGCCAGGCCGCCCGGCGTTGCATCATCTTCTGACCGGCCTCGCGCCGGCCCACCCGGCTGTATTCCAGATAATCTTCGTCGTTCCATGCCGGCAAGGTTTTGGGCAATAGTTTCGCGGCATCGGCGACCACCGCGCCGAGCCGGACATGCAGCGCCGGGTTGTCCCAGAATTTCCGGTCGCTGATCGGCCGGCCCAGGCCGGCCGGCTGTTCCGGCAGCAGTGCTGCTATGGTAGCAATGCGCTGCGGATCCAGTTCCCGGAAGGACTCTTCGGCCGGCCGGCCGGCAGCGCAGGTGACTACCAACAGCAGGGCCAGCCCGCGGGCGCACGTGGCCGACCGGTGGCCGGATGGCTGTGGCGGACTCGTTCGTCGTCGACGTGGGATGCGGCCGTTCATTTGCCGGGAGACTGAGCCGCCGGCGGGGGCGGCCAGCGCAGGGCGTCCGGTTCGCGATACAGCGCAAATTCGGAGAGCGCGGGACAGACCGGCGCCTTCACAATGCGCAGGCGGACTTTCTCCGTGGTGACGTCGCCGCCGCGCCACAGCCGCCGCGCTCCCAAGGCCGTGCCGTGGGCGAACTCGACCCAGGCGCCATTTTCCCAGCGATCCAGCGCCCAGTCTTCCACGCGCTGGCCGAGCGGCAGGAATTCGCGAAGGCTGACGACATTGAACGTCACGGCCCGGCCGAAGTCGAGCACCAGCTCCGGCGTCGGGACGTTGTCGTCGGTGCTCCAGTACGTGTCGCGCTTGCCATTCAGCGCCTGTTGCGCCCCAAAGCGGACGTCGCCGCCGCGCACATTGCTCGCCGTGGCCTTGGCGCCCCGGGCTAGGTCCTGGGCGAACGTGGCGTCGAGGATCTTGCGGAAGCCCTGCAGCGACTGCACGTCGTTCTCGTGAATCCGCCCGCGGCGGTCGGGCGGCAGGTTGAGCAGCAGCGACGCGCCGCGACCGACGGATTGATAGTAGAGGTCCACCAGGTTATGCGGGCTGCGCACGCGGTTGTCTTCGCTCGCGTGATAGAACCAGCCGGGGCGGATGGAGACATCACACTCGCCCGGCACCCAGTGCGTGCCCGGCCGGTCGCCCCGGTTGAGGCGCCCGCTGTCCGCATTGCCCGGCGAGAAATCGTTGCGGTTGAGCGTGGCCCAGCAGGGATCGCCCGCCATGCCCTGTTCGTTGCCGATCCAGCGCACCTCGGGTCCGGCATCGCTGAACATGCAGGCCATGGGCTGGAGGTCGTAGACGATCTTCCAGGTGTTGGCCCAGTCGTAGTAGGTCCGGTTGTCTATCCGCCGCTGTCCCCCCGCGCCGCCGTACCAGCCGGTGCCCCCGTTTGCGCCATCGAACCACACCTCGGAAATAGGCCCATAATTCGTCATCAGCTCGCGCAACTGGTTGCGGTAATACTCGAGGTACTCCAGCTTACCGTAATCCTTGTGGTTGCGATCCCACGGCGAGAGATAGGTGCCGAAACCCAGCCTGTGCTTTTTGCACGCGTCGGCGATCTCCCGCACCACGTCGCCTTGGCCGTCCTTCCACGGCGAATGCTTCACCGAGTGTTCCGTGAACTTGGACGGCCAGAGGCAGAAGCCGTCGTGGTGCTTGCACGTCAGGATCAGGCGCTGCATGCCGGCCTCCCGTGCCGTCTGCACGATCTGGTCCGCGTTGAAGTCCGTCGGGTTGAAGACGGTTTCCTTCTCGTTGCCAACCCCCCATTCCTTGTCGGTGAACGTGTTCACCGTGAAATGCAGGAACCCGTAGAACTCCGCCGCGTGCCACGCGAGCTGCCGCGCGCTCGGCGCGGGGCCGTAGGGCGCGGGCGGTTCGGCGGCCGGCGCCCATCCCAAGGATGGGGAGAACAGGACAGCCAGTAGGGCAAGGCTTGGACGTGCGGATCTTTTCATGGGCGTTCCGATTCGGTTTACGGTCTTAATGTCATGGCAACATACAATCACCGGCCGGCCTGGCAGCGCGGCCGCAGCCGCGCGCTCATCGTACGCTCACGGATGAGCGCGTCAAACGGGTTTGCGGGCCACCACGAGTGAATGCATGCCCTCGTCCCGCCGCACCAACCGGGCGCCCGTGAACCCGGCGGCGGCCAGGTCGGCAGATACTTCGGTCAGCGTGTAGGTGCCGCCGGCCGCCGTGCCGACCAGCATGTTGACCGCGAACAGCGCGCCAGCCACCGGCGCCGTCCGATCCGGCGCCATGATGATGTCGCGGATGGCGATCCGCCCGCCCGGGGCCAGCGCGCGATGGATCCGGGCGAAGAGACGCCGGTTCTGCGCCCGGGAATGCTGGTGGATGATCGCGCTGACCCAGGCCAAGTCCGCCCCCGGCGGCAACGAGTCCTTTTCAAAATCGCCTGCAACCAGGGTGACCCGGTTCAGGCAGCCGGCGGCCTTGAGCCGTTGCCGGGCCAGCGGAATGACGTCCGGCAGGTCAAACAGAATCGCGGTTGCCCCGGGCCGCAGGCGCAGAAAAGCCGCGGTCCACGTGCCGGACGCGCCGCCCACATCGAGCAGGCGGCGAAACGGGATCGTCCGCAGCGGCATGATCACCTGGTCGGCCACGGGCGCGGATACATTGTCCATGGCGCCGATGTAGGCAGCCAGGTCGGCCGCGGCGCCGCGCACGCTCGGCCGGCGCTCGGCCGGCCGGCCGGTCTTGACCGTCCGGGCCAGGTGGGCCCAGCGCCGCAAACAGTTCGCCCGATGCTGTACCATCGCCAGCACGCTCTGCGGGCCGGTGTGCGTGAGCACCGCCGCCACGCCCCCGGGCACGGCATAGCGCCCGTTGCGTTTGGCGAGCAACTGCAACGCCACCAAGGCATCGAGCAACACGGCGGTGCCGCGCATGTCGGCGTCCAGCATCCGGGCTAGTCCAGCGGCGGACTGCGGCCGGTGGGCCAGGGCGTCAAACAAGTCGAGGTCGGCGGCCGCCGCCAGGACGCAGGCCGGCTGAAATTGCTGGATCAATTGCAAAACGTCCTCGGCGGTCCAGTGGCTGCGCATGCCCTGAATCAACCACATCGCCCGCAGGGCGTCAAGCGGCGGCGCGTTGTCAGAAGCGGCGGGCGGGTGTAAAGTGAACGCAGGACTAGACGCCCAAGGAGCACTATGGATACATTCAAAACCATCCCCGCCACCGCCATCGTGGACAACCCGTTCAAACTGATCGGCGAAGACTGGATGCTGATCACCGCCGGCACGCCGGGGGCGTTCAACACCATGACCGCCAGTTGGGGCGGGCTGGGCGTGTTGTGGGACAAGCAGGTGGCTTTCGTCTTTGTGCGGCCGACGCGGCACACCTTCGGCTTCCTCGAGCGCGCGCCGGTGTTCACCCTGAGCTTTTTCGACGGGACCCACCGGCCCGCGCTGGAATTCTGCGGGACGCACTCCGGCCGCGAGGTGAATAAGGTCGCCAAAACCGGCCTGACGCCGCGGGGCGACATCCCGGAGGCCGTGTATTTTGCCGAAGCCCGCCTGGTGCTCGTGTGCCGGAAAATCCATTTCCAGGATTTGGATCCGGCGCACTTTCTCGATCCGGCAATCGCCGGCTTTTACGGCGCGCGCGATTATCACCGCCTGTACCTTGGCGAAATCACGCAGGCCCTGCGCCGGGAATAGCCCGTCGCCCGTCGCGGGCCGGCCGCAAACCATGATCAGTGTGCTGCAGTGACCTCACATTTCATGATCCGGCCGGATAGTCTATTGTGAGGTCCGGCAAGCCGGGGCGAGTGGCGCCCGAAGCGTTTTTACGAGTTGCCGGCTGGTTCTCTGGTTCCGTGGCGTCAAATAGCCATGGTACTGAAACGGCGGGCGGTGGCGGAACCTGTTGGGTCCTAATGATGACACCACAGCGAGTGGCCTGGCGCGGGTCTTGGCGGGACTGGGGAGGACACGCTTGCTAGGCGGTCGGTGGTTTCGCACTTGATTTTTCCCAAGGCTGCCGCTATCCTACTGCCGAAACGTATCTTCGGGGTATGGTAATTCCGGTTCTGCCCGCGGGAGCCGGAAGATTCCTAACCGGCGGTTTAGCCCGCGAGTCCTCCCCCAAGGGGGACAGATACGGCTCTCCCGATGAGCGTCGGGATCCGTAGCCGACAGTAAAGTCTGGACGAGAGAAGATACGCGGCGGGCGGCTGCCGTCGTGTGCCCCGAAGATTCATTTCTTCGGGGATTTTTTATGCCGCGGTCAACCAAGCGTGCAGGAGTTCAAACCGATCGGCCGGCGCATCGCCATCCGGCGGGCGTTTTCGACTCGGTGGCCGATGGGATCCAGGCCCTGCGCCGCGGCGCGATGATCATCGTGGTGGATGACGCGAAGCGCGAGAACGAGGGCGATCTGGTCTGCGCGGCGGGAAAAATCACACCGGCAAAGATCAATTACATGGCACGGTACGGCCGCGGGTTGATTTGCGCGGCGTTGGAGGCCGAGCAACTGGCGCGGGTGGGCCTGCAGCGCGCGGCGACCCGCGGCGGCACCCGGTTCGGCACCGCCTTCACGGAATCGGTGGATGCCGCCCACGGCATCTCCACCGGCATCAGCGCCTATGACCGCGCCCATACCATCCGGCAACTGATTGACGAACGCTCCGGCCCGGCCCAGTTCATCACCCCTGGACATGTGTTTCCGCTGGCGGCCGTGGCGGGCGGCGTGCTGCGGCGCGCCGGCCACACGGAAGCGTCGGTGGACCTGGCCCGGCTGGCGGGGCTCAACCCCGCCGGCGTGATCTGCGAAGTCATGCGCGACGACGGCCACATGGCGCGGTTGCCGGAATTGCGGAAATTCGCCGCGCGGCGCCGCCTGAAGCTCATCTCCGTGGCGGACCTGATCGCCTACCGGCGCCAGTCCGAAAAATTGATCGTCCGGGAGCGGATGGTGAGCCTGCCGACCGCCTTCGGGCCGTTTGACCTGCACCTCTATCGTTCGCTGCCGGATGGACAGCATCACCTGGCGCTGGTGCGCGGCGCGCCGGCGAAGCAGCCGTCGGCCTTGGTGCGCGTCCACAGCGAATGCCTTACCGGCGACGTCTTCGGCTCGTTGCGCTGCGACTGCGGCCAGCAACTGCAGCGCGCGTTGCAGCGGATTGCGCGGGAGGGGCATGGCGTGCTGGTCTATATGCGGCAGGAGGGACGCGGCATCGGGCTGGCCAATAAAATCCATGCCTATGAGCTCCAGGAAACCGGGCTCGACACGGTCGAAGCCAACCGCAAGCTGGGCTTCGAGGCTGATCTGCGCGACTATGGCATTGGTGCGCAAATCCTCAGCGATCTCGGCCTGCGTCGCATCCGGCTGATGACCAATAATCCGCGCAAGATCGTCGGCCTGCGCGGCTACGGGCTCAAGGTCGTCGCGCGCGTACCGATCGTGCTGCCGCGCTCGGAATTCAACGCCCGATATCTGGAGACAAAGAAGAAGAAACTGGGCCATTTGTTATGAACAGCCGAAATTCGAAACACAAAGGGAGGGCAACATGAGTTATCAAGAACTATCCGGCTCGCTGGCGGCAGCCGGTCTGAAAGTCGGGATCGTCGTCAGCCGGTTCAACGATTTTTTGACCCGGCAACTGCTGGCGGGCGCGTTGGACTGCCTCAAGCGGCACGGCGCGGACGAGGCGGACATTACCGTGGTCTGGGTACCGGGCTCCTACGAGCTGCCGCTGGTTGTCCAGAAGCTGGCCCGTGGCAAGACGGTACAAGCCGTTATCGCGTTGGGCGCGGTGGTTCAGGGCGCCACGCCGCACGCCAGCCTGATCAACGCCCAGGTCGCCCGCGCGCTGGTGCAGGTGGCGCTGGAGACCAGCGTGCCGGTGATTGACGGCGTGGTGGCCACCGACAACCTGGAACAGGCCATCGAGCGCAGTGGCACCAAGTCCGGCAACCGCGGCTGGACGGCGGCGCAATCCGCCATCGAGATGGCGAACCTCATGAAGAAATTCAAAGCCTGACATGAGTACCCGCCACGAAGCGCGGCAGTGGGCCATCCAGATCCTGTTCCAGCGCGATTTCAATCACGGCGACCTCGCCGAGGCGCTGGCGGAATTCTGGCGGGAACGTAAGGGGTCCGCCCGCGCCCGCGCCTTCGCGGAGGCGCTCGTCATCGGCGTCGAGCAACGCCGGAGGGAACTGGACCAGTTGCTCCAGCGCTACGCGGAAAACTGGGACGTCAAACGCATGGGCGCGGTGGACCGCAACGTCCTGCGCGCCGCGCTGTACGAGATGCTGTACTGCCCCGACATTCCGCCGGTGGTCACCATCAACGAGGCGGTGGAGGTGGCCAAGGAGTTCAGCGGCATGGAGTCCGGCAAGTTCGTCAACGGCATTCTCGACCGCGCCCGCAAGGACTTGGCGCGCCCCGCCCGCACGGCCGCGGCCCGGAGAAACCCCGAGTAGTTCATCATGGCGAACTGGTTTTCCGCCCTGGCCCGGACCCGGCAGCAACTGACGCAGACGCTGACCCGTCTGTGGCGCGGCGGCGCCGCCGCGGGCCAGACCCTGGAGAATCTGGAGGAACAGCTCCTGCGTGCCGACGTGCCGTCGCGCCTGGCCGGCGAGCTGCTGCAACAGCTACGGCGCACCGCCGGCGAGGGCGGGCCGGAGGCGGTGGCCGAACTGCGCCGGCTGCTCGTGGAGGCGCTCGGCCAGCCGGCCGACTTCACCTGGACCGGGGACCGGAAGCCGCGCACCTTCCTGATCGTCGGCGTCAACGGTTCGGGCAAAACCACCACCTGCGCCAAACTGGCCCGGCAGGCCGCGCAGACGGGCTGCCGGGTACTGCTCGGCGCGGCCGACACCTTCCGCGCCGCCGGCGCCGACCAGCTTGCCCGGTGGGCTGATTACCTGCAGTGCGACGTCGTCACCGGCGCCATTGGCGCGGACGCCGCCGCCGTGGCCTTCGATGCGCTGGCGGCTGCCCAGGCGCGCGGCTGCGACGTGCTGCTGATTGACACGGCCGGCCGGATGCACACCAAAACGCCGCTGATGCGGGAGTTGCAGAAGGTCCGCGATGTGCTCGCCAAGCGGCAGCCCGGCGCGCCCGATGAAGTCTGGCTGGTCCTCGACGCCACCCTCGGCCAGAACGCCATCGTCCAGGCGCGGCAGTTTCACGGGGCCGTCCCGCTGACCGGCGTGGTCATTGCCAAGGTGGACGGTTCTTCCAAGGCCGGTTTTATCTTCGCGGTGACCCGGGAACTGGGCGTGCCGATCCGCTTCATTGGCCTGGGCGAAGGCGCCGACGACCTGGTGCCCTTCGAGGCGGACCCTTTCGTGGAGGCGTTGCTGGGCAAGGCGGAACGCTCTGCGGATGACGCGAGGTGATAAGAGCGAATCCATGACGGATGCACGGCAAAACGACGAACGCTGGATGCGGCGCGCGCTGGCGCTGGCGCGGCGCGGCGTGGGCCTGACGCGGCCCAATCCGCCGGTGGGCGCGGTCATCGTCGCGGGCGGCCGGAACGTCGGCGAGGGTTACCATCGCATCGCCGGCGGACCGCATGCCGAGGTCATCGCGCTGCTCCAGGCCGGGAAACAGGCGCGCGGGGCGACGCTCTACGTCACCTTGGAACCCTGCTCGACGTGGGGCCGGACGCCGCCTTGCACCGGCGCCGTCCTGGCCGCAGGGGTCCGGCGCGTCGTCGTGGCCGTACGCGACCCGAATCCGAAACACGCCGGCCGCGGCCTGCGGTTGCTGCGGCGGCGCGGCATGCAGGTCGCCACCGGTTGCTGCGCGGCGGCCGGGCAGGCCTTGCTGGCGCCGTTCAGCCAGATGATGCGGACCGGACGGCCGTTCGTCACGTTGAAATTCGGGATGACGCTGGACGGCCGGATTGCCGACCGCACCGGCGCGGCGCGCTGGATCACCTCGCCGGCAGCGCGCGCGCGGGTGCAGGCGCTGCGGCGGCAGGCCGATGCGATCCTGGTGGGCGGCGCCACGGTGCGCGCCGACAATCCCCGCCTGCGGCCGCGGCCGGCCGGCGGCCGCTGCCCCTGGCGCGTGGTGGTCACCGCCCGCGGCGCGCTGCCGCCGTGCTGCCGAGTGCTGCGCGACGCGTACGCCGGCTGCACGATCGTGGCGACGACGTCCGCCGGCGCGCGCCGGCTGGCGCGCGTGCCGACCGCCGCGCACCTCTGGACGCTGCCGGAGCGCGGCGGGAAAATCAATCTGCGCGCGCTATTGCAGAAACTCGGCGCCGGCGGCTGCCTGCACGTGCTGTGCGAAGGCGGTGGGCAGCTCGCCGCGGAATTGCTGCGCGCGCAACTGGTGGACGAACTGCAGCTCTTTATCGCGCCTAAGCTCCTCGGCGGCGACGCGCCGCCGGCGATCGGGGGCGGTTGGCTGCTCGCCGCCGCTCCGACGTTCGAGTTCCAAAGCGTAGAACGCATCGGCCCCGACCTTCTACTGCATGCCAAACCACGAACCACTGACTACTGACTAATGACCACTGACTACTGACCAATAAACAAGGACTACGCCATGTTCACAGGCATTATTCAGCAAGTCGGCCGGCTGGCGGCGCTGCAACGCAGCGGGGGCGCGGGTCGCCTGACGGTGGGGACCGGGGAATGGACGCCGCCCGTGGCGCTCGGGGAGAGCCTCGCGGTGGACGGCGTTTGTCTGACGGTGACACACAGCGCCGGCGGGGAACTGCGCTGCGACGTGCTGGAGGAGACGTTCGCCAAAACCACGCTGGGTCGAAAGCAGACCGGCGACGAAGTGAACCTCGAACGCGCTGTGCGCGCCGGCGACCTGCTGGGCGGACATATCGTCAGCGGCCACGTGGACGGCGTCGGGACGATCCGCGCGCTTGGCCGGGCCGGCCACGATCGCGTGCTGGATATTGCCTGCGCTCCGGAACTGCTCCGCGGCCTCGTGGCCAAGGGCTCCGTGGCGGTCAACGGCATCAGCCTGACTGTGGTGGATCTGCGCGCCGACGCCTTCACGGTGCATATCATTCCGCACACCTGGGACCACACCGCGCTACGCCGGGCCGCCGCGGGCGCTGCGGTCAACCTGGAAACCGATATGATCGGCAAATACGTGGCGCGCTACCTGGCCGGCCGCGTTCCGGCGTCCGCCATAACGATGGACCGGCTGCGCGCGGCTGGGTTCATGGATTAACGGGTCGAAGGTTCGCCGAATAAGATGAAAACGCCGGGAAGTATCAGACGAGTTGGGACATGTGCACACTTCTCGAAGTGTGCACATGCGTACAGGACCGTGCACACCTCGGAGTAACAGAACATGCCGCACCTGTCGCTGGACGTCATCGTGTTTGGAATCTACCTGGCGATCGTCACGACGGTCGGGTTCGTGGCCTCGCGCAAGGAGAAGAAAGCGGACGATTACTTCCTGGCGAGCCGGAACCTGACGTGGTGGCTGATCGGCGGCTCGATGATCGCGGCGAACATCTCGACGCATCATTTCATCGGCATGTCGGGGCTGGCGTTTAACGTCGGGCTGGCGGTCGCCAGCTTCGAGTGGCTGGCGGCGGTTGCGCTGATTTTGTACGCGAAGTTCTTCCTGCCGTATTACCTGAAGAGCCGGATCACGACGATGCCGGAGTTTCTGGAGCGGCGGTTCGATCACCGGGTGCGGCTGGTGTACGCGGTGATCTGCCTGATCGGATACATCGTGATCGAGCTGGCGGTGGTGCTCTACACCGGCGCGCTGGCGGTGCACTCGATTTTCGGGCTGCGGCTGGAGTACGGCCTGCTGGTGTTCGCGCTGGCGGGGGCGTATGCGATCTACGGCGGGTTCAAGTCGGTGGCGTACACCGACATCGTGCAGGTGACGGTGCTGGTGCTGGGCGGGCTGGTGGTGACGGTGCTGGGGCTGCAGCAGGTCGGCCGGCTCGCGCCGGGGTTCGGCGCGTCGGCGTGGGGCGGGCTGCAGGCGGTCATGGCCGGTGCGCCGGAGAAGTTTCACATGGTGCGGCCGTGGAACGACCCGGAGCTGCCGTGGGTCGGCGTGTTCTTCGGCGGGATGTGGCTGGCGAACATTTTCTACTGGGGTTGCAACCAGTTCATCACACAAGGCTCGCTGTCGGCGCGCAACGTCTGGCACGGGCAGATGGGCGCGGTGTTCGCCGGATTTTTAAAACTGCTGGTGCCGGTGCTGGTGGTGCTGCCGGGGATCATCGCGTT
>Ga0209777_10000694_pt1 | contig 53091 bp, 49 predicted proteins | sample FrelakmetHBP12HB_FD_187147 | JGI IMG/M metagenome (GOLD analysis project Ga0209777, IMG submission 187147) | Freshwater lake sediment microbial communities from the University of Notre Dame, USA, for methane emissions studies -HBP12 HB (SPAdes)... | ecosystem: Environmental > Aquatic >...
CCCAACAATCTGCTCTTCTTTGAACCGCTTCCTTTTCACTTCGAACCTCCTGTTTCGGAGATTCTAACACTTTTAGCTGTACAGTTTTAGGGGTGCATGTCCCATCCTTTAGTTCGGTAGCATATTGTGGGTTATAGAGCCTATATTCCTCCAAAGTTATCGGGTGTATTGCTATTTGAAAGCTACTGAGTGTTACTTCATGGAGAGGAACTTGATCAAGATATAATCTATCTCTTCCGCCATGTTCTTCTGCAAGCTCTTTTGGCGAACCAAGGCTACCCATTAAAAAGGATCCTCCGAAAACTAAAATCATGTCTATCATTTTAATCATTTCCTTTCCGCAGTAACCTCTTTTAATTTAAAAAATTCTATCTCACTGAGCTAATCCCCCAAGGCCCGACATTTTTAGGGGAAAAAGTGGTCTTTCCCGGAGCTTTTTAACTTACGCACAATAAATGGTGCAGGCGGAACAATATATTCACCCCCCAGCTATTTTTTCCCCAAACCGATTCTATCAATTTGAGTTGTCATTGTCAAACCGCCATCGCCTAGCATTGTACGTTTAATGAACCGTTCGCAGCGTTTCATGGCTCAATGCGCGGTGTGAGTATCGAGAAGTCGAAACATTGCCCTAGACTGGGACATTCCGCACCAGGAAAGTGCACTTGTACGTTAATTTTAATATCCGAGTGAATACAACATTCTCATTGCTATTTCTCTTCGTCTATAGAAGTCCGCTTCAATGATTTCCTGTTTGAGCTCTTTCGTAAAAAACGGGGCCATCATTAGGCCCAATGGGGCCGAGAAAGCGTAACTTTGATCCACAAGGTTTTCCGCGAATGCCACTTGCATGAGATAGGATGGATATTCAGTAGTAGGATGAAAATAATGCTCCGGCTCATGAATCCCAATCACGCTGCGAATCTCCATGTCGAGAAATTCGTCTTCATACCTCTTTCCGCTCTGTTTTGCCTGTTTTTTCAGAAGCTCGTAAGCCTCGATAGCCATTCTGTCGTCAAATGTAAGTTTTGATTTGTCCTTTTTAGTGGTGGCATAAGAATACCACTCATAGAGCATCGTAGCTGCGCGTCTTACTAAGGCGAGGTTAAGATAAGCCTTGTTTTCGTAAAAAAACGCCCCTCGCGCCAATCCGCCTTGAAATTCATCATAAGGGGGCACAATCGGCTCGAAAAGAATTGCTTGATATTTGATTTCCTTTCCCTTTTCACAATGCGCTTGTGTTGTGTTTTGTCCGGTTTCTCTTTTATATTCCTCGGGCTTTTTGCATACAGCCTCGTTTTTTCTGAGGCCATACACCATGTTTATTCTGCGAATAATCTTTCCGAACCAGATTTGATCCAGTATGCGATCCTGATGATCTCTCTGAAACCCGAAGAAAACCCAAACAAATCCGGCCTGATCCCAGAACTTTTCTTCATCTGATGTGTAAAAAAAATCATCGGCTGGTTTGTATTTTTTGCGCAGCCTATAGAATTTTTCATATTTAGCATCTATTGCGTGTTTCAAAAAGAAGTAGTATCGACTGTTACCTTCCATGTGACTTAGGTTTTCCAGCACACGATATTCGGCATATGTTCTTGCAAGAAGGTCAATTTGCGGATCGTCTGAAAGTTTTTGCGCCGTGATTTTATCCGAGATTATAAACTTGGTGATGACCTGGTCAAGGAAAAAGTTAAAAATTCGGTAATCAAGATCACGGTCAATATCAGGAAGCATTACTGCAGCGACCACAATGGCAACTGCAATGAAAAACCAGACGAGATATTTTTTGCGTTTACGGGAGTATTTCAGTATTCCAGTACACAATATCGAGAATAAATGTTTTTTCATTTTCATAGCTCACTTTAATCATATTGTTCTTGATAAAATCTTTTATTTTTTTCATTAGAAAGTCATGCTGTAAGCAATCCCTGCTTCTGAATCAACGATTGTTGCTCACTTAAAGCCCGGAGCAGCCACGGTAGCTTGCGACCATGCCAACTAACCTCCAAATTCTTTTGTAAAAATATAATCCGCATTTTGCCTTATCGGGGCCAGGTCTGAGTTTGCAAGAAACTCTCCAGTATCTCTCATATTTGCTTTCTTGCCTGAGCACATCTCCTGGAATATCGCCTGCATCACGATTCTCGCAGCTTTGCCGTGGAGCCAGTCAGCCTTGTTGGTTAAATTCCACACCCTGAAAACAGGATACTTGCTTTTTGCTTCCTTTATCTCAAAAAGCAATGCTCTTTCCTCATCCTGAATTGTAGGCTGGCAGGTGAGATGCCCCTTAGCTTCATGTGTCTTAAATGTGTAATAAATATCATCTGATATAGCCTGCCTATTTCCATGATATTGCTCTGATATTTCCTTAAAAAATAATTTTCTTATTGGATCTTTTCCGCTATTTGCAATAATATCTTCTGTGGCATCTGCTATTTCATTTCCATTTATCCAGATCTTATTTCCCTGCCTGTAAGCTCCGCTTCCAATGCCCCCATAATTATCATATGTTGGAGCAAGCGGCGTGTAGAGAAATACGGTTAATCTTCCTTCCATCTCTCGCTTGTTTATTTTCCCAAGAATGTAGGAATCAATGGTTTTGTCAGGCACCTTCATCCTGTTGTAGACATAGCCCTTTGACTCAAGCTCCTGCGAGATTGCTTCATTTGGCGAATTGAAAGGATGCAGGAGATAGCCTTTTAATTCTGCAGCTTGCTCTTCCTGCCTGAGCTGCTGCGTTGCGGCATCATACTTGGCTTTATTTTCTTCATGTCAGCGGGCGGTCAAAACCGGCCAGTAATGGGCACTTGAAAACCGGCCATTTTGAGGATGTGAAAATTCGTTACTTTGATTCTCCTGACGAAAGGAGAATTGAATGGCGAATCAGCTCAAAATGGCGAAAATTCAGGCGATATTGGCGCTCCGGCAACGAGGCTGGTCATGCAGGAGGATTGCAAAGGAGCTTGGAGTTCATCGGGAGACGGTATCCCGGCACGTTCGGGAGCACGAAAATGCTCAAAACCGGCCACAAGTGCCCACCGGCTCAGGTGGCGAATTTGGTCAAAACCGGCCACAAGTGCCCATCGGGTCAGGCGGCGAATCCGATTCAAAACCGGCCAAGGTGCCCACCGGGTCGGGTATCTTCAAAAGCAAGTGCGAGCCTCACCGTCAGTTCATAAAAGAATGCCTTGATAAAGGGTTGTCATGCCAGAGAATCTGGCAGGATTTAAGGGCTGAGCACGGATTCGATGGGGGCTATGACAGTGTAAAGAGGTTCGCCGGTAATTTAAAACCCGCCCGCCTGCCGTTCAGGCGCATGGAGTGCGAACCCGGCGAAGAGGCCCAAGTGGACTTCGGCTCCGGAGTGCCGGTGGTCAATCATGATGGTAGACGCCGCCGGACTCACGTCTTTCGCATCATTCTCTCCTATTCCAGAAAAGGCCACACCGAAGCGGTTTTTCATCAGAGCACTGAGGATTTTATCCGGTGTCTGGAGAACTCGTTTTACCATTTTGGCGGAGTTCCCAGGACATTGGTCATAGACAATCTTCGCTCGGCTGTAACCCTGGCCGATTGGTACGATCCCGATCTCAATCCCAAGCTGGACGAATTTTGCAATCATTACGGCACAGTCATTCTGCCCACAAGACCTTACACTCCCCGCCACAAGGGTAAGATCGAAAGAGGTATCGGCTACGTCAAAAACAACGCTCTCAAGGGGCACACCTTCTCAAGCCTTGAGGAACAGAACCGCCACCTGCTCCATTGGGAACAGTCGGTGGCGGACACCCGCATTCATGGAACCACACGCAAACAGGTGAAAAGGGTTTTTGAGGAAGTTGAGAAGGCCGCGCTTAAATCTTTACCCCTGGATCGCTTCCCATTCTTCCATGAGGCCGAGCGCAAGGTTCACAGGGACGGCCACGTCGAGGTGGATAAGGCATATTACTCGGTTCCGCCGGAGTATCTTGGCCGTAAGGTGTGGGCAAGGTGGGATAGCCGGATCGTTCGCATATTCAATGGTCGTCTGGAGCAAATTGCCATCCACCTGAAAGCCGAGCCGGGTAAATTCAGCACATTGGGAAGCCACATCGCCCCTGAGAAAATCTCCGGCATTGAAAGAGGCGCAGCCGACCTTCTGATAAACGCCGCACGGATAGGCCCTCATACGTCGCGGTGGGCCGAGGATATGGTCAAAAACAGGGGTATCGCGGGCGTGCGGGTGCTTTTGGGACTTCTCAGCCTTGCCAACCGTCATTCAGGCGATCAGATCGAGAAAGCCTGTGAAGTGGCATGGTCTCACCGCGCCTTCAGGCTGCGCACCGTCCGTGAGTTGATCGAACGCCAGGCTCCAAAGCAGGAGCAGTTTGGGTTCATCGAGGAGCATCAGATTATCAGGCCGCTAAAGGAATATGAGGAGTTGGTAAGACATGCTTTTCAACAGGAGTGACGCCGTGTCGAAGCGGAGTCCTGAGCTTGTCGAAGGGATGAGTTTATCGCTTTATCGGTTACCTGATGGGAAGGTAAAGAACGACCCCAAAAAGGAAAAGCCCCGCAATAGAGGCGAGGCCCTTCCCATCAGTATAACACCCACTACGGCGCTCAGGTTGCTCTCCAGCAGAGCCTTATCCTCCGTGCAGGCAGGGAAAATGTAGCACACAAAAATCAAAATTCAATTCATAAGAAAGGTAAGAACATGAAAGACTCATTACAAACAACACTCAAAAAACTGCACCTGTCCGGGATGGCGCAGTCACTGGAAGTGCGGCTCCAGGAGGCCGTCGGCAATCGCCTCGGCCACGCCGAGTTCCTTGAACTCATACTCCAGGACGAATTGGACGTGCGCGCCCACAGGCTTGTAGAAAGACGGGTAAAAGTAGCAGCTTTCAGGGAAACAAAAACCCTTGAGGACTTCGACTGGCAGTTCAACACGGCCATCAAGAAAAAGCAATTTTTCGACCTCGCCACCTGCGGATTCATCCGGAACGCCCGCGACGTGCTCCTGCTCGGCCCTCCCGGCACAGGAAAATCACACCTCGTTCAGGCATTGGGCTACCAGGCCGTAAAAGCGGGGTTCACCGTCCTCTATCGCTCCATCTTTGACGTTGTCCGGGACTTCCTGCACGAGGATGCGCTTGGCAGCGAACAAAAAATACTCGCAAAATATCTCAAGCCCGACCTGTTAATCGTTGACGATATGGGCATGAAGCAGCTGCCTAAACGCTCCGGCGAATACCTCTTCGAGATCATCATGCGGCGGCACGAAACACGCTCCACCATCATGACCACAAACAGACCAATCGAGGACTGGGGAAAACTCATCGGCGACGTGCCCTCCGCCACCGCTATCCTCGACCGATTCCTCCAACACGCCGAGTTCATCACAATCACCGGCAAAAGTTACAGGCTGAAAAATATCAAAAATGAGAAATCAGGCGAAAAGTTGACGAATGGAAAGCAGTAAATTACACTGACTGTAAGAAACTACTGGCCGGTTTTGAACCGCCCACCGGTGGCCGGTTTTGAAGTGCCCAGTGACACTTCAGTAGGCTTAAGTGCAAAATCATAGGCAGATATTATAAAATAAGGAAGCGTTTCTTCTACCAAATGTTCAAGTGAAACCTCCTGAACCTTATTAATTATTGTTGCTGGCGCCTCTTGCGCAAAAGCAGATGTTGCAAAATTATCATTGACTGCTATCGAAGCAGCCAAAGCAGCTACCATGCCTATCTTTTTCAGGAATTTAAAGTTTATCATTATCTTGGTTCAGCGGGAATCAGTGTTCCCGTGTTTTTTTGAAGTAGTTTTTCTTCGCACTCTTCATTGTCGTTTAGAAATATAGACTATGTATATGCCTATTATCAGATACAGTGTATCTTCCTTTGCCCACCCCTCCGGGACACCCCGTTCAATCATTTATATATAGTGTAGACAAGGAAACAACCTGAGGTCATATTAACCAAAATGCGCATTTGGGCCGCTACATGCCGCACTTATCAACCGCCGTTAACACCACATCTTAATCATCGGAAGATGATTTGCACATCACGCTGCTTTTGCCTCATTGATATCGGTATTTGATACCGCTCTTAATCTCGGCGGCTTTGACTCACTCAGGATGTAATAACTTGGCACAAGATTAGGGAGAATTATTGTTTTAAAGTCCGATAAGTGATGGAAAAGTTCCCTTTCGGGGTTTGCTTTCCGGTTACCATTATTTTTCAGGCAATTAATCTCGTTCTCAATTTCAACCCTGATCAGAGTGTTAGGAAACCGTTTAATAAAGTCGGAGAGGACCCATCTTGCAGATGATGCCCTGTTTAACTTATCCATAAGGATATTACTTAGAAGCAGATAAGCTTTTTCGATAATCGGGTAACCTATTTTTTCTGGGTTACGTTTCGATTTCAGAACCCAGGTGTTCAGCATTTTTTCAGCAGATTCATATTCTCCAAGTTCTATAAGAACCCTACAAAGCTCAACCTGAATCGAGCCGGTGAAAATTCGGTTGAGCTTTTTATAATACTCGGCCAGAATAAGTGCGGCTAATTCCTTATTACCTCTTAAGCATAGGCTTATTATTGCCTTTCTGTAGTACGATTCTGATTCAGCCATGTTATTTTTCTTTTGCGATTTTCTCGCCAATTTAACCATTTTTGCTGGATCATTTGTCGCGGGGGTGAGCCTGAGAGAAGGCATCACAATGCGGCGGAAAAACTTATTACACTTTACGGCAATTTCCTTTCTCTCGATTTCTTCCTCCGACTTCGCGTGAAACACAAAGCATATAGCCGCACCGAAAATGAACCCTCCAATATGAGACCATACCCCCAATGGCACATCATATTTGTTAAAAGTGCGGGATATATATTCCATATCGTTTAAGAGACGATATGCTATGTACGCCGCGGGCAAGTATTTCAGTTTGATCGGCAGGTAGAATATCGGGAAAAGCACGTTTACCGAGGTTTTCACCCGAGAAAAGCATAAAATTATCATGCTTGCTGCCATCAAGCTGGCTATCGAACCGGAAGCGCCAAAGTAGGATATATGGCGCATATCGGCGCCCATGAGAATGGAAATAAGCAATATAAGCAGCGCGCCGAATATCCCACCGAGTAAATGGTAAAAAAGGAAGTTTCTCTTCCCAAGTGTAAGTTCAACGAAGGAGCCGAAGAAAAACAGGAATACCATGTTACCTTTGAGATGTTCGGTGCTTATGTGAATGAACTGGTAGGTCACTGGCCCCAGCAAGTTCATGTCTTCCACTGTCCAACCATAGAGGCGAACCGCCTCGAAAAGGTCCCTTCAACACAAACTTTGTAAATGCCGTGTGACGATAACGTTCGCGACGATAAAGGAAATTGTTAAAAATGGAAGGCGAATTATTCTTTTCTGGGGCTCTGATTGCAAAGTGTCCATAGTATGCCTCCTTTCGGGCATATTCGTAAGCAAGTATTTTTTTGAATTGAAAGATGATTTATCTAAAAAATTGATTGATTTTTAGTAGTAAATATGTTAGTCCATTTTAGGAAGCACCCAGATTTTTTCGACAAATTTCTCGAACATCGAACGATAATACATATTCTCCACAGTAAGAACGACAAAAGTTTTTAGGCCGGTTTTAATCGCTTTTTCTTTCATTTCATCTTTCAATGTCGCATAGCCATCTGTAACAATAAGTATTTTTTCCAAATTATGATTTAAGGCATGCTCAAAAACGCACTCAAAATCTGTGCCTCCAGTGGTTTTCTTGATCCCCTTTTTCAGCTGAGAAACAGATATATCCTCGACCTGGTTACTGAAGAGATGAATAGGTTCGCTGATAGCGTCCTCAAGATGAATTGCCAAGCCATAGAGGAACGGCTGTACACTATCAGTTGAGGCTGAAACGTCAATATAAAGTTGTGTCTGTTCTTCGATTTCGTATTGTTTATTGACCCAGTTAGGGTAAAAAGTCGGCGGACAACCCAAGGATAGCATAAAAGCTTCTCGGCGTCCGGGAAAAGGTACAATACCTCTCTCAGTATTCAATCCACGATTACTTCTATTGGTAGCCGCAGATGGAGCAATCGCTTTTTTAACAGCCTCAAAAAATTCCACCCTTTGAATTTTCTTAACTGGAGTGATTATATCATCCTTAATATCCTTACCGATTCCGCCATAAATGGAAAATAAGTTTGAGAGCGCATTTGGCAGATCTATTCCATTATTGAATATTAATCCTTTCTTGCCATGGTCCCCAAGGAAAATTATTGTGTCAACTGAGGAAGCTAGCCATTGCGATTGGTCCTTTAACACCTCAACTAATTTTTCCAGATAATTGTTAAAGACAGCCCAACCAAGCCAACCTACCGCATACAATTTTGCGATTGCTGCCGGCCTGGGACATCTGCAATCTCGGAATATAGACTCAAGAATGAAAGTCATTCGTTTATAAGCGATAGGATCTGTCTGTAAGATTTCCGTCAGTTTATCATAAGGAACCGCGTATTCAGCGGCAGATTTCTTTTTTAAGGCCCAACTTTTAAATAGTTGCGTCGGTGTCAATAATATATTGGCTGGATATTGATCCGGTGGATATAATTTTTCCATATATGGAGCCCCTGCTGGAAAGCAGACTTTCATTTGCAGGGAGTCGACAAATATGTCCATGGCTAGATTCAGAACACCAGAATGTAATTTTTGTTCTTGCACATCTCGGACTAGATCGCCTCTTACTTTATGAATTATTTCATGCAAAAGCAGATGTAATGCATCAGTTGGCGTATGAATATATTCTTTTAGGAAAATGGGCGAAACCTCGATAAGATACTTGCGGTTTCTTAGAGATATTCTCGCGCTCCCGATGGATTTATTGCTTTTAACGGAAAAGTTTGCCGCCAGGTTACTCAAAACGCTGAATAGCCTCGTCGATCCTATTTGTTTGGCCTCATTTAAGGCGACTAATACAAAATTTTTATATTCAATAATCATTTCAGCCCCCTACAGAAGCTCCTACCCAAAATTCCTCAGAGTGCGACAACTTGGCGGGATCAATATCAATGGGCGAGCCAGACGGCACATAAACCATATTGGAGGATGTTCTTTTTAGCACGTATAAAGCTTCACTTGGATCATCAATCAAGTTCCTCTTCGGTGCCTTGCAAACCTCGGAAGGAAGTGAGATCGTTGTGACAGAATTAAAAAGAAAAGAGGGAACGCGAAGTGCTGAATTAAGACTGTCCAGAGTTTTCTCTTTTACTCCTTTGATTTGTTTAGAAGGTGGAATACGCAGAATAAATGAAGGCCGCATATCAGAAAGAATCTGCTCTTGGCCCGGCATTTCATCCTCCATAGCGCCGCTTTTTTCTACAGAATTCATGAAAGAAAAAGGTAATTCCTTAATGTTTTTTAATTTAATTAATTTTTCCCCATCCCAATAAAGCACTTCTTCTTTCAGTTCCTTTATTATTGCGAACTTACGGCGTGGAATTTGATAGCCGCAAAAATCTTCCAGGTAGTAGTTAGATACTATTAGTCGCTTTTCCGCGGTTGGAAAGCGAAAGCTGCCGGATGGCAATTCAATTTTGGGCAGAGAATCAAGATCTTCGTTACCTATAAAATGAACAGACGATTCCATGGATGATGCTGAAGAAGAATTGAGTATCTTGCCAATGCCTTTACTTTTAGGTCCTAAAAGGTCTTCAACTTTCATTCTTATTATTTCTTTGCTTAGTTTCCGCTCCCTGCAGCGCCGGATAAGTGAATCCAGTTCAGAACTTGAAACTGGGTAATATTTTTCGATAAGAAAGTCCACCAGCAAAGAGAGTCGAGCGGACACTACCAATCCCTGCCTGACACGTTTGATTCCCTTATTAAGCTTTATTCCTAAAGGCCCGGAATAGAAGAAAAATGGAAATTCGCCATCGTAGTTTTCACGAAAAGGCGTTCGGCAATGATTGACCCCCACGATTTTTTTATGGATAGCCAAGTTTAGGGGTATATCGGTGGATTCAATATGCCACACTTCGAGGTTAGAGCCTTCTTCATAAATGATTTTAAAGCCTTGGAGTTTCACTTTTTCAACTCCTTTTCCAACGCTTTATTCGATACTTCGATAAGCTTTTTGTAGGTACCTATTACCGCATCACGTTCAAGAAAGCTGTAACGCGCGATACCTTGACGATGGATCTCGACAGCCATACGAAAACAAAGGTTTTTAAAGGGATCAGTAAGATCTATTATGGTGTCAGTTTCACCCCCACAAATTATATCATAGAATTCATTGGCGCTGATTTTTAACATGCTCGAAAATTCTTGATAGTGCTCCATTGCCTGCGCAATCACGTCGGGAGGAATCAAGTGGCTGAATTCTCTGGCAATTTTGAGAAAGCGTATCAAAGCAGTGATTGGTTTAGCCTTTTCAGTTGCCGCTGCTTCCTTATAGCGCTCAACGATGGTGTTCAAGATTTCATGATGGTCCTCTTCGCACAATTCATGAACATTTTCTCGATATTTATCCATTGCATCAAGAATATTCGCTTTTCCAATGATCCTTGGAAGAAATGACTTGGCACTCGTTATACCTTCACTCGCGGCTTGATAGGCTATGAGATGGGAAGCATAGATAGCTCCATCTTCAAATTCCAGACCTTGTGCCCTAAACGGAATACTATTTAGCAGTGTTTTATAGAATAAAGTTTCCAAAGACACCTGTTCAGCGCTGTTGCCTAACGCCTTTTCTAGCGCTATTACAACTAGCAAATTTCGATGGATCATGCCTAGTCGGCGACCGTCCAGATACAGATCCTTTGTCCTTAATTGCATCGAAATTTGTTTAACGTATTCCTCAACTAATTTTCCTTGAAGTTTATGGACCTGAACAAGCTCCTTTCTGGTCTTATTGATTATTAAATTCAGCTTTCCATTAACCTTTGTGTTTGCTCCAACAAAAGAATAGCCGGGCAACGCTTTAAGGACCCCCTTAACCATGAAGGCGTCGTCTTGAGCAATTGTGTTTATAAGTTCGCTCAGCTCATTTTCGGTCATATCCTTAGCTTCCGGCATCACCGTAATGAAGGCAAAACGGGAAGCCAAAGCTGCATCCACGGCGTACGATCCGAGATATCCGGGCGGGTTCATGGCAGCAAGAATGTACTTTAATTTTGGCAGCGCCTTCCCCATAATCTGACGTGACCGAATGACTTCAAGCCATTTATTCTGCATTGAAGGGGTAGCGCGCGAGATTTCATCTACTAATATAAATTCCTTGTCCCAGATGCTCAGGGGAGTGCGTACGTAATCAACACACCCCGATGACAGTTTAGATGGATTTGGAAAGCCAATAAGGTCTTCGAATAATGCCTTGGATGCATCGTACGCCCAGTAATTCAAACCCAAAGCTCCTGCTAGAGTACGGGCAAGAGTCGTTTTTGCTGATCCGTGAGCGCCTATTAAGAGAACTGGATCACCGGTAACCAGGCCTGCAAGAATGAAATCTTGAATGGGATCCAGACCAATAAAGCCAAGAGCTTTTAGAATATTGTTTTTCATGAGTCTTTCCCCATTCTTTTTGTATTGATTGAAGTTGTTTAATCCTGTGGACAAGTAATTCGCTTATTTAATGCCTTTCTGCAGATTTGATAGTTTTGTGTAGATATCGTTAAGTAAATCATTACCTCCGCTTTTATTGCCCTGAAATCCAACATTGAATCTGTTCAAAACATCTTTCGATGAATCCTTTATTAGAGAAACAGCTTCATCAGTAATGGAACCTTGGAATTTGAACTCTATAGTTTTACTTTCTCCGCGCTTAAGGGTCACCTGTTTATATTCGTTAAGAGTATTGCCATCCGCGTCTCTGAATTGACAGGTTACTGTTTGAGTTCCATTAAAATTACCTTCATTAATAACCTTTGCCTTATAAGTGTATTCAACAGTTAGTCCGTTGAATTTCCAGGATACTTTTTGATCCGCAAGCTTGAATTTGGGCGAAAAAATCAGACCCATTAAATCTTGCTTATTCATCCATTGGTACAGTGTTGATGCGCAAATTAAGACAATCACCATAATCGCCAATTTAAAAGTGAACTTAATCATTGTTTTTCCTTTCTAGCTGGCCTGTGTTAGCCGGAACTATTTCGTAGATGAATTCGCCGTCTTGCATGGATACTGCAATTTTAGACTTGTTTCCGTGATTGATTCCCTCTTTTACCCAAATGGAAACAATAGGTTCGACCAGGTACTTATCAACGACTTTTTTAACTCCACGAGCTCCTTCAGATAGAACCGTTTTTCCAAGCTCCTTTCTTATCCATTTTTGTACAGGCTCTTCCAAATAAATCTGAACCCCCTGCTCATCACCAATATTTTCTCTATATATATTTTTCTGGTTACCTCTCATTAACTGAATGGACAATTTGGAGAGAGACCGCGATGCAATTTCCCAAGCTCCATCCTCATCTATCTGGTTAAAAATCACAAATGTATCAATGCGACCTCGAAGAGTAGGAGGTATTTGATTTTCAATGGCCCCTTTTGTTTTTTCATTTCTGTCCTCATTATTGTTTATTTTCCCAAACCCGATCACGGAGTTGTTGTCATCCAAATTGGCAAAATTGCCGAGGTTGCTTGTAAAAATGACGATTGTCCTGGACGCATCAATGATCTTCCCATCTCCCGATTGAATAAATCCTTCCCCCAAGAGAGGCAAGAGAACTTTTTCGGTGATTACAGGATGAGTCTTATCCGCCTCATCGAATAGAAGCGTTCTGTAAGGCCTTTTCAGAAGGTCCTTTGTCAACAACCCGCCCGATTCATAACCGATATAAGAAGGTGGCGAGCCTATCAAAGTAGTCACCTGGTGGGCTTCTGTTATCTGCCCAAGATCAATCTGTGTCAACTCTCCGTCGGTCAGTGTTTCTGCTATGATCTTACCTGCTAGAGTTTTACCAACTCCTGATGAGCCCACCAGATATAAAACCCCAATCGGTCGTTTAAGCTGTTCAATCTGAGCCATTGGCAACCTTGTTTCGAGCAGAGAGCAGATATCCCCGATTGGCCCATCCTGTCCCACAATCTGTGCGTATAGATTTTTCTTGAGACTCTCAACAAGCTCCTCTGGACCTATCTCAGCAGCCAGCAGGACATCTTTGGAAACACCAGTCCACCTGTGAATCACATCATAAAGAGAATCCTTTGTCAGTTGAGAATTCATCGTTATTTTCCTCCTTCCTCTCTCTATCCTCGATTAGTCCACGTGTATTTGATATATTTGTCTTTGACGTGCGCACGCCTCATCCAGAAGATCAATCGCTTTATCGGGGAGTCGTCTATCCGGCAGATATCGAATAGACAGCTTAATCGCTGTTTCAATAAGCTCATCCGGGATTTCCATATTGTGATGTTCCTCGTAAACACCCATGAGCTGTTTTAAAACCACAAAAGCATTAGATGGCGACATTTCAGGCACGTGAATCTCCCTAAAACGCCTTGCCAAAGGCGCATCAGGCAGGATATGCCTCCTATATTCCTCGTATGTTGTGGCACCAATCATTCGGAACTCTGAGCGTGAAAGGGGCTTTTTCAACAACTGAGATATATCGTTCTTTGGATCCGCAACCATATGCACTTCGTCTATGAATAGTATGGTATCAGGATCTTTGGAAGCCTTTTTTACCATGTCCATTACTAATGCTTCATATTGGTTCTTCACAGTACAGCCAGCCGCAAGAGCGCCAAGATTTACCTCTATTATTTTGGCGCTTAGGTACCGTTCCGGAACTTTTTCTTCAACAATGGTCCAGGCAAGGCCTTCCACAATGGCAGTCTTACCAACACCAGGCTCCCCTATCAGAATTGGATTATTCTTGGATCGTTTCGAGATAATTCGGATCAGATCTTCTATTATTTTCTCGCGGCCATAGCACCTCTCCAGTTTTCCATCACGAGCCATTTCCACCAGGTCTTGCCCAAACCTTCCTAAATCTGTGTCGCCGGAAACACCGGGGTTTTTTTCCGGTACAGGTCGGACAACCTTTTTAGGTGTTTCCCGGTACGGTCTGGGAGGGTTACCGTCGAGTCCCAAGATTCTCTCAATTCCAGTAACAGCCTCAAGGGGAGTGCGCGTTTTGAGCAAAAGACGCCATCCATTAACCGTTGTAGGTATATTGAATAAGTTTTTTAAGTGCTCGTTCTCGCCCACGTACATCAGATCATCTCGAACGAGGGCCATTATCCTATTTTCCCTGTGCACGAAGTATATCTCCGTGAATGGTTTATCACCGGGAACAACAAAATATGCGGGATTAAGGTCTCTACCAGCTATTTGTATTCCACCACGAGGATCCCGCAAGATTGGCTCCAATTGATGAAATATTTCCATTCTTTCCCACATATTACACCTCCTTCATAATTCCATTTTGAATCAATTAAACGGCTTGCTGAAGGCATTCTCCAGGAGGATCCATTAATTCCATCCATGTAGGCAGGGTGTCGCCTCTCATCCAATAACTTGAACTGATTCGATTTTCTCCACACAGTGGGCAAGATTTCCTATGAGGAAACTGGGATGTTAAATCGAAAACCCTCAATGAAATTTCGTCCCAGACCAGATAATGTGGAAGTCCTCGTTCCATGCCAAGTTCGTGGCAAAAATAACGCCTCGCCAAGACCATGCCCATATTAGCGACAGCCATATTAAGGGTGGCTACTGATGCGGGGGATTGTGCATGCCCTGTATTTTTATCTTCAACATACCCGACTCTGTGCTTATAGTCGGCAAGCCAGGGGTCTTCGAGGTTATCATCAGGCAACCCCAGACATAGTCCGCACGGTGCGCCGGGTATCTGGAGCCTTACCTGCGCCTGCATCCTTTCTAACTTTCCATTATGCAAACTCACGCCACTGCCAAGCTCAATGATTGGGATGCCATAGCGAAGCCCGAATTCGAAAGCATGGTAACGAGTCCAATCATTGTCAGGGCTTACCACTATGAGGTCTGAATTTTTTGCCACTTCCAGTGTTTCATTCTCCGGAAAAAATCTTGGTATGGCTCTGATTTCCATGTTGGGCCTGAACCTCAACAGATCACGTCTAATAGCGTTTACTTTGAGGTCACCAACATCCTCGTTTACAGCGCCGAAAAAACGGTTGCAGTTCGATTTTTCGAGTCGATCAGCATCGCAAAGGTTGAGTTTACGACAATGAAATTTGGCCAGATTGATGAATGCGCTTCCTGTTCCTCCCGTACCTAAGACAGTTATTTCTAAATCCTCCAGTTTTTGGGCTTTATAACTCTCTATGAACTCAAGGGTTCGTGAATGCCGTTCGAGAAATTCAGTTTCCGGCACATATTCCTCAAAAGGTGAATTAACAGGCACAATGTCTATACGCCCAGATGATTTATGTACCTCAATAAGGTGTATAGGTTCAAAACCCTTTTCTGGTAAGGCAACATCCGCATAGATATTATTAGGCGAGGCGCCCACTACCATACGAATCAAAATGCCAAGATTTAACGCCAACCGGGTCTTCCGAAGTCTCTCCAACGTTCCGCCCTCGTTCTGATGACCATGGTCATCCGTGTGGGAAATAAAGGCCTTACCGGGGTGGCTATGGGCATCAAGGATTCCCGCTGCCTGCAACTTTATCGCTTTGCCAAAAACCCTAGCATTCGCGTCGGCATGAATTCCCACACCACCTATATTCTGGAATGAGTAATCGGACGGATCGTGAATCCACGAATCAAGCACTGTATATACATTGGTCTCATCAGTCCGATAAAATCCCAGATAAGCTCCGCCCATCTGTTCCTGCTTATCAGCTCTCAGGCCTTTGGATAACCGTTTCCAATGTTCCTCAGTTATTTTCAGTTTGTTTTTCATCATCATTTTCCCCACATTAGGTAATGAATAGCGGCCCGAAGTGAAATAATATCTTCAGGCCGCTATATTATCAGCCACGCCTTTCATGGCCAATCACAATCAACTCTTCTCCGTCTTTAACAGGGTGTTTTGTGTTAACGACATCTCCTTTCCTATCGAGAACTCGCTCATGTGGATTGATGTCCGCCAGATCCCTGAGTTCCTTTTCAGTAATAGTCTCTCCAGGAAATGCGACCTCTCTCTCATTGACCTTGACTTTTCCCATCTTTAATTCACCTCCTTCCTTTAATAAAAAAGAATGATCATGTTGTTTTACCAGACACTTGGATCTGATTTCATTATCTCAAGTTCAATCGCCCTTATGTGATGTAGAATATTTATAGCCGCCCCAACAGGTTGCCCATGCAAGCAGTAATACCAGCCTAGCCCATCACTTCTTGTCCATAACCGTGGAAGGGGCCCCCAGCCTCCGTTTTTTGGATCTATGATATTAATAGGCCCATCCATCCACTGGTCCTGGTAAAAATGGAAACTATCATTGCCGGCTGGATCATAAAGGTTGGGTGGCATTAAGATCCATAATTTTGTCCTTATTCGATCGCAATTCTTCGGTAATCTGAAGTTTTCCATTTTTATCATCATCCCTCTTGCCATCTTTTCCCAAGTTATGCTTACCCCCCGTCTCCAATCTTGGTGCCTGTTTTGGGGGCCATATTCCTGGGTCAAAATGTAGAGGTCATAATTTGCTCTCTTCATATCCATATCATGTCCTCCTTTATCCGCCGGGTGTAGGAATAAAATCATCACCCGGCATGTTCTCTTTTTCGAGGAATGGAGGCGGGGCGTCCCATTTTGTTGGTCTTGGTTCAGGACTGCCCCGCCCTCCTGGTGGGAGATTTTTGGCGGAATATTTCCCAAGGTTCTTGATCTTGATTCTTGGCGCAGCCGGGACGTTAAAATACGTGCCCAGTGCTTTGCCTTCGCAATTATCCACAATGGGTGGGCGAGAACCTATCTCACTTTCGGCTTCTTTCGAGAGAGAGATGAGAAATGAGATGGCAAAGATAACAGACCCGACTCCCAGTGCTAATCCTAATGTTATGTATAACCAAAACATGTTGATCCTCCTGGGAATGCCAAAGTCATCCGACGAGCCTCAATTCATTTTCTTTTCCCCAAGGATGTGTATCAGCCCTGGTGTTTTTAAGAAGCCCCTCAAGTGCTTGACGGAGTAATTGAATTTGCTTTTCGAAACTATATTCGGCTAGAGTTCTCCATATGGGGTTTTCCTCCGCGATTGAGACATCTCCCAAAAGGCCATTGATCTCATCAATTCTCGATGCAGTTTTTGAAGGACCGTTGCAGCAGAAATAGACACCGAAGGAATTACGAGCGAGGTTCTGCATATCCCGGTCGAAGTTTGATTTCCACTGAGCCATTCCATCTCCAAGCTTTATTTTTTTGCCTGTTCGCGGATTACTTATATGAAGAGACCCGGAATTATCAGCTTCGAGCATTCCGCTTGTCCATGCGCAACCAATGGAAAACAAGGTTGCGTCTTCGCCAATAACTTTATCGGGCCTTAAAAGCAGGCGATGGATCGGATGAATATGCAAGGTCTCGCATTTTTTCTTTAGAGAGACTTCATCGTAAGCCTTGAACCATTCGCCATTCAACAGGCGAGTTATGGCCTGCGGCGGGAATGCGCGTCTCACGCTGATTAGATAAATCCGTTCTGCATCCGGAATATCGATCGGGTGAAACGCTTCGTTGGTACTATCATAGTTAATATTAAATTGCTTAACTATGGGATGCTCTCTTGTTGCTCCTTTGAATAAAATGTATCGCTGAATGATCGATGGATTCTTTTTAAGGACTGCTTCATTCAGCTCAATGAATTCTCGTGAGCGTTGATCGAGGTCCATGTAAATGGTTTCGCTTTTAGATTCTCCCGGAGGAAACATTGCAGCAAAATCACGCACAATGTCTCTGGATTTCAGTCTGCTATCATATTGCTCTCTAATCGCATCCTCTATTGAAGCGAAAAATGCTTTCGAATCATTCTGGAATTCTTCCACGATGTCTCTTCCCTGGAGACGTCGCATGATATTGTCGACGGCACCTTGAGTTGATTCTTCAATTGTGCTCCCTTCAGGAACTCCGAACTGCCTTGCCAGATGAGTCGAATAATCTTTGGGATGAAGAAGGCAGACGCCGTTTGGGCACTCAAAATCTATAGAATGACTTTGCAGCATGAATAATTTCCCTTGAGTATCTTCCTCTTCGTTCCCGACCAGAAGATCAATTTCCTCTGATATCGCTTCCTTTAATGCTCCAATTTTGTTAGTTGCGTCATGGACCAGTTCTTGGCATTTTTTAAGCACAACTATCGAAGCATCAATGGCTTTGCAATCCTTACGAACCTGATCTTCCTCGACAAGGCTGCTTAAAAACAGGTTCCAGTCGCCGATTACACGATCGTTTTTCACCTTCCTTTTCAAAAATCCCCAATTCCCCATCACCTGCAGGGCCGGCAAGAAACGAGCGCTGTTTGCTTCCGCATTTTGCAGCTTGAGTTCCCAGTCGGCCAATTTGCCCGAAGTTTCGGTGATCTGGTTTTCCAGTCCGGCGCTAACCGTTCTCAACATTTCCAGCGCAAAATTATTCCCCTGCCGACGGTTCCTGAGAGTTCTTCTGTTGGCCTCATTAAGTCCGATCCGGAAATTATCAACTACGGTATCAATGGGAATGTTGCATTCGGCCGCTTCTCTACGATGGTGCTGGAGAAGCTCTCCGGCTTTTGCCTGGGCTTCCTTGAGGCCTCTGTCACTAGCTTCTCTCCCCATTTGGCCCGCCATAGACCTAATGTGAAAGAGAGTCTTCAATCGACTGGAGAGATTATCCCTGTCTTTGGTCTCAATCAGGCCGTATTGGGCGCATAGTGCCATGGCAGCCTGGGTAACCTGTTCTTCGGTGAAATCGTTGTGCGAGATCTGATGAAGGAAGTTGGTCTTGATCGCGGCATGAACAAAAGCCCGAAAGCCTTCTATTCCGCTTTCCACCATAGAAATACCCATGCTGTTCAAATGGCACCGATTCTTATAAACGTCGTCAATTCTTCCCTCATCATCTTCGGTATCTCTACTCCTTTCCAGCTGATGACAACCGAACTCAGTCGGCAGAAGGGTTAGCAAGTCCGCCAAAGCAGAATTAAGCTGAACACCACTGAGCATCAATGGGCGTCTGGTATCGTTGTTGCAGCAGGAAAATACGAAAGTCGGAATTGAGTGAGCTGCTCGGGCTCCCGGTTCGTCAAGAGATTTCCCGTCTGGCCGATCCTGCAGCCAGCCGGATGAAAAAGCCGCTAATTCCATAAAAGCGCCTGCGGTAAGGGCGCGAGAGTTATTAAGGTCCTCATTCTCCTGAGTTGCGGGTACTAAGATGAACCTCCACATATAAATTTCGCAATTAAACTCCTGCTTAACCTGATGTGCGATCTCAATAGACTCCTGCATGGTTCCTCGCGCCCAACCGCCAAATGTGGACGCAACGAAGATGATCAGGATATTGAAATCTCGAACGACTCCATCACCGCGATTCTCAATAATCCTGCGAATCTGGATACGCAGATCTGTTGCAAATTTGTCACGGTTCCAAACAATGGCTGTCTGGCCCGCTGGAGCCTTTCCACCCGCGCCTCTATTCGCGTTTTGGCCCATATCCCTCACCAATTCATCGCTAACATGGGAGAAATCATATGCTCCCACATACTTTTCGATGTTCTGCATAACTTCGGAGTTGGGCAGCGGGTAGCCATCAAACTCAGTTGTCCCAAGATCGACTATGGCCAGCTCATCAGAAGGCGCATGAGGTATCCGTTCTCCGCTGGGTTGATTAACACCATCGCGGCTCATGATGCTAATCATTCCTTGCCAGGGTTTAGGAAAACGCGATATTTTGCGCTTAGTAGTGCGAGACATGGCAACTTGGTTGGACCCCTCAAATACAAGGAGTACATGCTGTCCCTTGACCTGGGATATGCGACCAGCATTGTCTTGGCTATTTTTTGATGTCACGTTCATCTCCTTTCCCTTGTTTGTAACCGTTGGCTAATCTAATCTCAGGTCATTACTTCTTGTTCGGCGATTGTTTCCTTATTCTTTGCCGGAGCCTTGAATATATTTTCGATAGGCTTCGGCTCATATTTTTTAATCCGGCTTGCGTGCATGTTCAGTTTCATCTGCCCAAAATCAGCGCTTAAATTATTTGTGGCAGTATTACCCTTATAACTTTCCTCTAATATTATTCCTTCATCTTTTTTCAGGACTTTGAATTCGAGTCCAGTTCCATGTCTGATAACCATTGCAACTTCTGGAAGCTGAGGCATAATGATGTCGCAATCCCGGCCGCTCCCTATACGGGTGGTTCCTCCCGGCAAAAACGTAACCGATCTTTTGTCAACCATCTCTTTTGGGTTGTTTTTATCCTTCGCCTCGAACGATTCCACGCAGAATTCATACGAAACCTGCTCCGCATCCTTGCCTGTGTTTGCAAAGGATGAAACCGGTGGTGGACCAATTTCCTTCTCAGTTTTTGAAAGCCATTTCTTGTACAGGACAATTCCAGCTACTGTAAACATCAGCCCCGAAAAAACGGCTACAAGCCATTTCCAAGGGAGTTTTGCCATAATTAATTTTAATGAATTAAGGACCGGGCCAATCTTTCCGGCAACTTTTTTTTCCTCATACACGGGCTTGGAAACCTGATTGGTTTGGGTGTTTGCCGACTGATTGACTTCAGGAGTCTCAGGCACCAGAGCTTTTCCAACAACCTCTTTTACATCAGCAGGCTTAAGTTCAATGAATGTGCGCTCCTCTGACCCATGCGATTGAACTTTCATGGTTGCTGGGTCTCCGATCGTAGAACTGATCTTAAGAACAAAAATTTTAGTAAGTGAGCCTGTTCCTGCAGGGAGGACCTTGGAAGAAAAATCTTCTATACTGGTCGCCATTTTCTCCTTATCGGGATCAGGAAGACCATCTGTCAACACAAGAAATCTCACTTGTGTTTCTCCTGATTTAAGGTGTTCCTGAATCAGCATCGATGTTTTGATAACCTCATCGTAATGAGTCCACCTGCCTGAGGGTTTCAAGGTGCCAAGAATATCTTTAACCTGGCTCCGCACTGTGTCATCGACTTTCGAAACCAGCAATATCTCTGATGTAACATCGAAGCGACCGAAAATCAGAAGTGTGCCGTCAGGAATTTCTTCGAGAACTCCCAGAATCGCTGAAACCGAATAGCCCCATTTGTTATCGGCGCGCATGGATCCCGAAGTATCAATGAACAACACGGTCGCTGATTTTGCTTCAGGGGCTAATTTTTCTAGTCTCTTAAGGTTGCCCAAAGTATCCGCCGCCGGATTTTGAGCAGGTAGATTTTGTGTTAAAAGCAAAATCACAAACCAGGCAACGACAAATATTTCTCTACTTGTTCTCATTTTTTCTCCTCACTCTTTTTTTGATGATCCGAAATTTAAACCTGACGAAACAAGCCTCAATCAATGCAACTTTGACTTTCCACCAGGCAGGAAAATCAAGGGCGCATTTTTTGCGATCCAGAGAAATTCCTCCTCACCATATTATGGGATCACTTCGATGATACATTGGTTGATATCAAGGTTAAGAGACATCCAATCATCAAGAGGCGTGTTTTTGTAGATCAGATCCCAAAATAATGTGTGAACCTGCTCCCTTAGGCTTTGTAAAATTACCACTAATTCATCGCTCACTCTTATATCGGTTATGGCTCTTTGAATTTCATCTGCAAGCCAGCGCAAATCACCAATAGCTTTCCTGATCCCTTCTATTTTCATCGGCACCGGATAGTATGTTCCACCATCCATGTCCTTCTCCTTTCTTTGATTTAATAGATTCAAAGGATACCAAACTGTTTAAATAAAAAGCCCGGGGAACCCGTCAATTTGAGTTTCCCGGGCTTTCTGATATTGTCCTGGCTTATGAGTCTGCTAATCTGTTCTCTTATTCAACCTTGGAACGCACTTCAACATGCCAACCTTGGCGACGAATCTTGTATTGATATGCTCTTTCGCAAACAATACTGGTTTTGGAAAGTGGATATAGTGCGGGGTTATAATTCAGAGAAATCTCCCGACAGCACTTGTCCAGAATCAAACTCTGTGTGCGTTCCACATGGGAAACAATTTTTTCAATCAAAACCTCGTTGATCCGTTTTTGCTTCCTCATGGTTTGGAGTAAGCAATCCTTAATAAACTGGACATGGTCCACCATTTCAAAAGCCAGGGGCGAGCCAGCGGTAAAATATTTTGCCCTTCTATTTACTTCGTTTATCCAATTATCTTCGAGCAACTTCCACTCTTTGAGAAAAAAGGCGCAATTAGTTAATGCAAGTCGAACCAGACGTTCCGCAAGTCTCAATTTTCTTTTCTCTCCAATCTTGCTCATCTTTTTTCTCCTTTCTTGTCACTCAATTTTTTATTTGAGGTTAAGACAAAATTCTTCTTTTTCTTTTCGGGCCGTCCTAGGCTTCTTATCTACCATCGGCCTGTTGGGTTGGGATTGTTACCTTGTTCTACCCAACCGCTTTCTGCTAATTGATATATCCAAAAGCCGTGCCGGGGGCGCTTATTGGCAATTTAAAATTATTGTGAATCCCAAAATACCTCATAATATCAATTACTTGCATTAAATAAACTTTAAGCAAATTCTTATTTAAAGCCATTTTAGATCGTTTAAAACAGCTTTTTTAAACAATGAAAGGTAACAAGGTAGTTACCTGTTCAGTGATAAATTTACTTTTTGACCTTACGATAGATTCTTTCTTGTTCGGCTAGACTAGGACTAGATAAAAGAGAATGTTGTGATAGAGACCTTACATGGGAATTTTATAATACCCGAATTGCTAATAGCTCTCCTTGGAACAGAGGATGCAATCTTGCATAAAGATAATCCTCACACTAAATATTAGGGCGTAAGGGGTTTTAAAAATAAGTATGCAAGCAAGAAATTAGAAAAAAGAGACAGGACTCAACAAGCGGCGCGTTTGTTGCGTATTACAATTTGCAAAGGCGATTCTTCAGAATCAATCCCAAAAACGGTGTCTCAACTCCGGGAGGGTCAGGCCAATGCAAGTGAAAGAAAGTTTATTCTGGGAGAAAAGCTTAGGGCAGATCATTGATTACTTCAGGGAACCATTGATGCCTAAGAAAATCCATAAACTTTCGGATATTAAAAAATATCCGAACGATATTATTATGAGCAGGTTTCTTGCTAGCGAAAGACTTGATTGGAAGCAATTGGCCTATCTGCTTAAATATCCTTCACTTTTGAACAAAAGACTTGAAAAGTATGCTTGCGGTGAAAAAAATAAGTGGATGGAACTTATTAAATTTTATGGTGATTCTGATTTTATGTACGGATTTGGAGACTATTTTTTCCTATCTAACTTCCTCTGCAAGGAAATAGAAAGAAGATCGAATAAATATTGTCATAACAATCTGGACTTGGAATTAGTGGCAGATAAAAAGAAGAAGTTTTTTACCTTTCCATCCGGAATAAAAATCCAATACTATTCTCTAAGAAATGAGATTGTAGCAAATGAGAGTATATTCACAGCCGGCTACATTTTGATTCCTAACTTGTTGAAATTTCCGGAAATATATATCAGAGAAAATTCTATCACAATTATGTTAGCTTTTGCCCATGTTCAAGAAGAATTGCCATTTTTCCTCCCATACAGAGACCAATTTTATAATATTGATTATGCCATGAGGGCGATTATTATCGCACATGAATTGGCTCATTATGAGATGTTCCGTTCGGGGGTGGATGGTTTTGGAAATCAACCAAATCTTAAAAGAGAATTAATGGCTGAAAGCATAGCAAAAGAATTTTTGAAAATGCAAGGGATTAATATGAAATATTATGAACTTATCCACCTGTTAAGAGCAGGGAGGAGTGACAAAAAAGGGGAAACTTGGGTGTGGAACTCATCAATGGAAGTTCTTAAGACTTTGCCAAACATCTTCGACAGAATTTGACTTTTTCTGAATTGTATTCCCCTTAACTGTGTATTATTCAGGGTCGGTCGTTTTCGAAAGTGAGGGGAGAACGTTCACATCACCTGCACCGCCAGAGATTCACCATAACTCAAGAATTGGACCACTTTTTGCTGGAACATGCCGGTCCACAGAAATACGTGAATGATTTTAACCCGAAAAATGCGATTGACAATTGAATAATTTGCATCGTTTTGTCAATTCCTCTTTATAATCAGAGGGTTAGCCAAAATATAATCCTCAAATAAGGAGGGACAAAACGATGCAGATAAATTTTACCCCAAAAAACTCCCCAAGCCAAATCAAGATAGAATTTACCGATAAGCCTATCACCGGGTACGGCGGGCTGATAATTCTTTCACGTTTTTTCGAGAAAATCGGATTGCGCGTATTGCTTGAGAGGGCTTTGCCGGACAACAGGACATCGCCAAACGCTCTGCCGGTGGTGGACATCGTCATCTCGTTTCTGGTTGCCGTGGCGGTTGGCGCTTCACGTTTTGCTCACGTGCAACGGTTGCGAGCCGACAATGTTCTTGATTATATACTTGGCCTAAAAAGGATTCCATCCGCCACTACCTTGACACGTTATTTTGGAGCATTCAGTCAGGGGCACGTAGAGCACATGACCCGATCGCTTTGGGGATGGACGGTGAAACACTTACCGGCAAACACAAAAGCATGCACCCTCGATCTGGATTCCAGCGTCTTCACGAGATATGGGAAACAAGAGGGTGCTAAAAAAGGATATAATCCCAGAAAACCCGGTCGCCCCTCCCACCGTCCAATCTTCGCCATCCTGGCTGAAATGAAAATCGTCGTGAACTTATGGCTGAGAAGCGGAAATACGTCTGACGTGAGCGGCGTAAATCACTTCTTCGATGAAACAATGGCAAAACTATCGCCGCGCATCAATGTTCGCGCTGTCCGCGCAGACAGCGGTTTTCACGACCAAAAATTCTTTGCTTATCTCGAAAGAAAAAATCTGCGTTACGCTGTGGCAGCGAGAATGGATAAACGAATCCAACGGTCAATCGCCACCGCCAAAAACTGGCAACCCATTGACGAAAATCATGATGTAACTGAGTTGTCCTATCAGGCGCTCAATTGGGATCGCCCGCGAAGATTAATCGCTGTCCGAGAACGTGTTCGCCCGCAAAAGGACAATCGCGGAAAAACGCTTTTCGACATCACAGACTATACCTTCAGCGCCGTCTTCTCAAACACCGAACTCGAACACGTGGAAGTCTGGCGCTTTTACAATGGGCGCGCCGATTCCGAAAACAGACTCAAAGAACTCAAAGACGACTTCGGCGCTTCCGGCTTCTGTCTCGATTCCTTTTTTGGCACAGAAGCCGCTCTCAGACTCATTGCCTTCCTTTATAACCTTATCGCAATCTTCAAATCTCTGATTCTCAAAGACTCCAGGCCAACCCTGAAAAATATCCGTTACCAAATCCTCATCGTTGGCGCCATGCTGAGTTCCAAAGCCCGAAAAACCATCTTGCGAATCTCCGCCTCGGGAAAACTAAAATATCTCCTAATTTCCCTTATAGATCGCATAGATAACTGTCACAACTCCAACTGCAATGCAGTTGAAATCAAAGTATAAAAAAATGCCAACTGCATTATTCGGGTTTAATCTAAAAATCGGGAAGAAACGGCGGCCAATAAGTTCGCCACCGAGCTTCTGGTACATCTGAAGTTTTTCAAAAGGGACTTTGAGGCCGGACTAAGGGAAGTCAAGGGCCCTTGCCCAGAGGTACAAAGTGAGCGAGGAGATGATTGTGGTGGCGGATAATGGATAACGGACTGCTGAAGCAAGTCTAAGGGGCTTAGGTAATGCATTGGGACGGTCATCTAATAGCTAATGTTCGGAAGCCTCGGCCTGAAGCTCAAGTGGCTGTTCCGTCCAGCTCCATTAAATTTAAAAGAGGGACTTTGAGGCCGAGAATGTTGAATTATTAAGCGATTCTGGCGCTTCTAGACCATTCTGTTGGCTGCAAAGTTATCTAAGCTATTGTTTTTACAAGAGTATTTTGGATTTTGAGAGGTATTTCAGGAGGGTAATAGATTTTTTAAAATATTTTCTCTTTATAAATCAACAAGTTAGGGCCAAACTGCTTTTATTTTATTGAAAAGGGTTGTTGACACTTTGCAGTTTCGTCTGTTATAATAGATAGAAAGTTATGAAGAATTGCAGAGGAAAATCTGAAGGAAGGAGGTTTCGTTTGAAGGGACAAAACAGTTTCCTGATGGAAGCCCAGAGTTCTCTAACCCCCCATGTCATTCGACAGGGCGCAAGTCTCTGCAGTTTTTCTGCCCATGCTGGGTTTCTTGAGGAAACTAAAAACGAAAGGAGAACAAACGAACGTGAACGAACGTCAACCGTTCAGTTGCAAATTGGAAGAAAGGTGGATTCCACCGAAAGAATGGAAGAAAGCAGATTGGGACGAATTCGTCACGGAACACACGAGGTTAATTTTAGGAGTCTGCAAGAAAAGGCTCCACGACGAGCAGCTTGCTGAGGATGCCATGCAAGACACTTTCACTAAACTTTTTAACGATGCCTACAAGTTCAAATACGGCGGCTACGAGCAATTCTGTGCTTGGGCAGTCAAAACCGCCGAGCGAAAATGCTTTAACCTCTTGAGGCAGCAAAAAGCAATCCGTAGAATGGAAAGTAACTATTGTGCTGAATCGGAAACGATGGATTCACTGATACCTGAGACCGATTCTCGATTAGGAGATAAAATTGATTTCGAGAGAGTGGAAGGACAAATACCTGAAATCGTCAGGCTGAAACACCTGGAAGGTTTAAGCCATAAGGAAATAGCCGAGAAACTCGGAATCACTGAACAATCGGCGAAAAGCATGCTTTCTATAGCAATGAAGGAACTGAGAGAGCAGCTTAATACTCATTGATCACCAAAATACTTATTTACTGGAGATACTGTGAAAGAAAATAATGAAAAGCTGAGAGGGGTAAGAAGAATCGAGAGAAAGTATCTCGATTCTGAAACTCTGAATTATCTCGATTCGCTTCCATCTGAATATCTTGAGAAGCTGGCACAAAAAGCAATCAAAAAAATTGACGAAGCGAGAGAAAAGAAGGAAAAATTAAACTAACCATTCGGTTAGCTTTCTTAAATTTAGGCTTCTAGCTATATCAAACAAGGTCAACTGATGAAAGTCGGTTGACCTTTTTTAATTCCCGCGTGTTTTCTGCTCATAGGGTATTTGCAGGGCAAGACTGCCGGCCGGCTTGCAGATTGCCCAATTTAACCATCAACCCTAAACGAAAGGAGTTCGAATGCAAGAGACGGAGAAACATGACGGGAAACTCAAACGTCCATTGTTCGGCGGAAATGATTCCGGCGGCAATGGCAACAGCGGCCATTTCTATGCACCGGAGGTGTCTGCCGCCAGGGAAAAGCCGCAACCTGATTCTCAACCACAAATAGGAGTGGCTGCCTTTACTTCCTTGCCCCATCATGAAAAACTATTCGAGAAGGGCTTTGGGCACGCAATATCGAGGGGAATACCCGAAGGAACTGATGAGGATCGGCAGGCCCTCACTGAATTCGCCGAAGTAATCGCCGAATCCCAGGCTTGTTCGCCATGGGATCCGGAAAAAAATGCCCATGACGCCGAGCTTAAAAAGGAAAATGATAACACGGAACGAGAAATGGCAACTTGTGCCCCGAAGCTCAAAAAAGCTATAACTTCCCAAGAAGAAGCTGAACGGGAACAGGCCAACTTTGGTAAGATCCCGGAAAAACCTCATATCCCTTGGCTGGCAATAATCATTGCGACGCTTTTCTTGGGCTTAGGTTTGGCCACAAGCTTCCATGACGGGTTTTTCAGTGACACTAAAAATGAACAATTCGGCTGGCTTCTTTCCGCAATCGGTGGCTTGATAACCGGCATCGGTATTGTTTATCTGAGGTTGGGGCAGGTGCAGAATACAACCTATTGCACAAGAGATTACTTGGCACTCATCGGGAGCATAAGTATCTGTGTTGGGATGGCGCTTTTCAGGTTCTGGAGCGCCAATTGGTCAAGCCAGGCGATTCCTCTTGCTGTGGCGCTCTTATTAACTGAGGTTGGACTAATCATTGTCATCGAATATATAACCTACGGTCTGAAACAGCTATTCCATAACTACTTCAGGATAAAGGAAGAATTCGACCGATACACTGCGCTTGTGGAAGCCGCCAAACTCAGAGTGGAAAGAGCAAAGCAGGAATTGGACACTCTGAACCAAAAAAAAAGAGATTACATAAATCACATAAAGGACCGAATCTCCAGGTCTGATCAAATTGCAACTTTAAGGAGGCTTGCGGTCAAAACGATACTGGCCGGCTACAACGCAGGCCTTGCCGAAATCGAAGGCCGGTTTCATAGCCCGTGGGTGTTTGTTAACCATTCCAACATAAGCAAAAAGGAGAGATAACAACTATGAGAAAACCTCAGCATTGGTGGCTGGTAGCTCTCGTGGCGATGTCTCTTTGCCTTGCCTGCGGGAATTACCGGTCTGTCAACGTGGCGATAGTGCCGGACCGATCGCGTTCAGCGGAGAAGGTCAGGGAATCCATCATGGGCGTGGCGGAGGAAAGCCTCACGTTGCCCGGTATCAAGAAGGGATCGCGCTTGGCGATAATCGCTACGGGGAACGTCGAAACCGCCATGGAGCCGATCAGTATCGCATCCATTGGCTTTCCCTGCATTCGGAAAGTTATGGAAGGCCGAAGCAGAACGGCAAAGAATGAGGAATTTCTGAAGGATGTCGAGGCTTCATTGGAGAAGATGACTACACCGGCGTCCAGAACCCCTTTGTACATCGCTGTGCGCCGCGCAACGGAAACGTTGCGCGGCTTGGGCTGTAAAACCGACCTGCGTAAAGGCCAACCACCCTGCTACCTCTTCGTCATCAGCGACGGCGAGGAAAACGTCGAGAAACTTATTATGCGGGCGATTCGCGGTTCGTCAGAGACAAAGTTCCCCGAAGAAATGCTCATCGATAATTCGAATATCGAAGTGCATTTTTGCGGGCTGTCCGATACGAACGGTGATTCACCTGTGCGGAATTCGAGGGAGATCACCCGGATGGAGAACACATGGAAAGGCCTGTTCCGTCACCCTGAAGCGGTGACATTTCAACCATTCTGTCCTAAAAAGGAGGTAAGCAAGAATGACTATCATTAGCCTGTTTGCCGGACCGCTGTTGCTGCTGTTGTTGCTCGCTCTGGCTTATAGCCTGGTTTTCGGGAACCTTACTGCCAAATTCACGAGGCTATTCTTCCGTTGGGTAATAATTGTAACAATAGTAATAACTCTGATAAGGATGTTCGTCCCGCACTAAGGGGAAAACGACCATGCTGGCAAATCTAATTGCATCCGTTGCATTGTTACTCATGATGTACCTGTTTGTGCAAGAATTATTGAACGCCGTATATCCCGGGCTTTTTAACAAATTAACGTGGAGTCTGAAAAAGACCCTTATTCTTTCGATTAAATTGGCACTGCTGCCATTTGTGTTGATGGTGAAGGCGTGGCGGAATTTCAGGCATCCGCCATTCAAGGAAATTCATCGTTACGGCCCGCAACATCTGCATGGCGGGCGCGGCAGAGGTTAACATGTCGCAGCAGGCAGACCTCATTTTATCCAATTGGCATCATTTTTATGAGGGACTACGAATGTCTCCTCAAGAAATTTATTCATTACTCGAAGAGGCTATCAATGAACGTGAACTGCCCGGCGCGGTAATGTCCAGGGTGATCTATAAAGAGGGCGGGATATTTTCGGCGCGCCGGGAATATCTGAGAGTTCAACGGAAAGACCATATATTCGACTTGTGCGCCGCACCGTTTGGCCGGGGGCTGTTTGCCTCATGGTGGCTTGGGGAATCCGTCGGACTGTTCTGGCGGATTCTTTTTATTATTCCGCCGCTCGCATTGACGCTGATAAGGATTTTCAGACCTGATACGTTCTACCGGATTGACACGGCGCTGACTTTTCAGGACTCGATCCACTCCGCGGTAATGGAAGTGTTCGATGGCGTAACGCAAGCCAAGGGTCTGAGAGCGCTGTCGGAATCGGAAAAGAAACCCATCCTTTCGGATTTATTCTATGGGGAGTTCGGCGAATGATAGGCGGCAAACAAAAAATAAGCAGGCCACTCAATCCGGTCGCGGCACAAAGGCGCACCGCCGACTTCTATAAGTGGGAGAGGCGCGGGCGCGGCTGGGACGTATGGGACAATCCCGTGGGTCTAGAGCCGCCCTTCGCGCCGGACAATTCTAATGAAGAATATACGCATAGACCTGTAGACGATGGGCGAAAACCTACGCTCCTCGGCTCAATAATTAACGGAATCAAAGCAATAGCGAGTCCGGGCGGTACAGAGGATGAAAAAAATTCTGACGACAATCCTATCGCATCTGAAACAGGGAGTGAAGCCCCGGCTGAATATGAGGATGATTGCGGGCTGAAAGAGATCATGATTGCGTTGCCTTCCGACCAGAAAATCACCCCCGATCTGGCCGAACAGTTCCTCTTGAACCTCAACTATTGTACTTATCCGGTCTCCTTTGAGATTATCGGCTCGCATGCTTCGATTTTCATTCAGATTGTCTGCCGTGATAAGGATTTCCTTCAGGTCAGGCAACAGCTCAAGGCCTATTTCCCGAACCTGACATACAGCGAAAAAGACGGGCGTATGAGGGAATTATTTGACTCCGAAAAAGAAACCGTGATAGTGGATTTCGGGCTTTCCCACGAATTCACACGCCCCATCAAGACCTTCAAGAATTTCGACATAGATCCGCTGATCGGGGTTATCGGCGCTCTTGAGAACCTTGAAAAAGGTGAACTGGGCATAGCGCAGGTTCTTTTCCAGGCGGCGCGCAGGCCCTGGGCCGAGAAAATCATGGGTTCTGTTCTGGACCGGGATGGACAGCCGTTCTTCCTGGACGCGCCGGAAATGCTTCAACTGGCAAAGGAAAAGGTGAAAAGCCCACTGTTTGCGGCGGTTGCGAGGGTGCTCGGACAGAGCGCGCAGTCCCACCGGTCATGGGAAATCGCCAAGGCCTTGGGGGGATGTCTAATACAGTTGGCCGATCCGCAGAGCAATCAGCTTATCCCGCTGAAGAATGACGGCTACAAGGACGACGATCATGCCGCCGACGTGCTCTCACGTACTACACACCGGAGCGGGATGATTTTGAATTCAAGGGAACTTGTGTCCCTCGTTCATCTGCCCTCGATTTCTGTGCAATCGAGGAAACTCGTGCGTGATTCCATGAAAACGAAAGAGGTTCCGCTTATTGCCATTGGTCACCTTTTGAAACTTGGTGAAAACCTGCATCACGGCAAGAGAACGGCAGTCAGCCTGAGCGCAGAGCAGAGATTGAAACACACCTATCTGATAGGGGCTACGGGAACCGGCAAGTCCACCCTCCTGATGAACATGATATATCAGGACATAAAAAACGGTGATGGAGTGGCCGTGCTGGAGGCCCACGGCGACTTGACCGACGCCATTTTGGGCTTAATCCCCGAAGAAAGGTACGATGACGTTATTTTATTCGACCCCTCGGATGAAAGCTATCCGGTCGGGCTGAATATCCTCTCCGCGAAGTCGGAGATTGAGAAAAACGTTCTCGCGTCGGACTCGGCAGCCGCCTTTCGCAGGCTCAGCACCAGCTGGGGCGACCAGATGACCTCGGTTTTGAGCAATTCCATCCTGGCGTTTTTGGAAAGTGACAAGGGTGGAACGTTATTCGACTTGAGGCGATTTCTGATCGAAAAAACATACCGTACCGAGTTCTTGAAAACCGTCAAGGACCCACAGGTCGTCTATTACTGGCAGAAGGAATTTCCCTTGCTGGTCGGGAAACCCCTGGGGCCGGTGTTGACACGGCTTAATACCTTTTTAAGGCCGAAAATCATCCGCAACATTGTCGCTCAAAGGCGAGGCCTGGACTTCGATGAAATCCTGAATACCAGAAAAATTTTTCTCGCCAAGCTGGCCCAAGGGCTAATCGGCGAAGAAAACGCCTACCTCTTGGGAACCCTGATCGTTTCCGCTATCAACAGGGCGGCTATGGCCAGGCAAGCCATGAATATTTCGGACAGGGAAAATTTCTACTTTTACCTCGACGAATTTCAAAATTTCGTTACTCCCTCGATGGCAAGCATATTATCTGGAGCAAGGAAATACCATCTCGGAATGGTGCTTGCCCACCAGGATTTGCACCAGCTTTGGAATCGTGACACTGAGGTTGCCAACTCCGTCATTTCAAATCCCGGCACCCGGATATGCTTCAGGCTGGGGGATTTCGACTCGAAGAAACTCGCGGACGGTTTCGCCAATTTCAACTCCCAGGATTTGCAGAATTTGAGCCTTGGTGAAGCCATTGTCCGTATTGACCGTATTGAATATGACTTCAATCTTCGGACGTTTCCGTCCCCTCAGATTGATTCTGAGCGGCTCCGGGAAAGGCAGGAAGCGCTGATAAGCCTATCGAGGAAAAAATATGGCGTGTCGAAAGAGGAAATCGAGGCTTTCCAGGAGAAAGATAAGGTCTGGGTTGTTGAAACAGAGAAGCCATCTGCCAAGGAACCGAAAAAGGCCTTAACAGAGGACGACAAGACAAATGAACCGGAAACTCCCAAGAAAGCCGAGAAGAAAAAGAGGGCACCTAAAAAAGAAGAAAAGTCGCCCATCGAGGAAAAACTGATAAACCCTGAAATCCCCGTTATCGAAGGCAAGGGCGGCACACAGCACCGGTATCTACAGGCCCTGATCAAGAGAATGGCCGAAGAAAAGGGCTACCGGGCGATAATCGAGCAGCCACTCCCGGACGGCTCCGGCAGCGTGGATGTCGGGCTTGAAAAGGACGGCCACAAGGTGGCATGTGAAATTTCCGTTACCACTGGCGAGGCACAGGAGCTTAAAAATATCGAGAAGTGCCTGGTGGCGGGCTATGAGCAGGTAATCCTCTGCTCGCCGGAGAAAAAAACACTGGAAAAAGTGAAAGCTCTGCTCGCTGAAAAGTATGAGGAATCCGAAAAGGAAAAAATCCTGCTCTTCCGGCCCGAAGAGCTCTTCTTCCACTTTGAAGAACAATCAACCGGAGAGGCCGGTAAAGAAGAGATGGTCAAGGGATATCGGGTCAAGGTCAATTACAAACCCCTCAACGAAAAAGAAAGGAGAGAAAAACGCGAAGCGATAGCCCAGGTTATTCTTCAATCCCTTCAGAGGAATGGAGGGCAAGAATGATGGATAACTCCCCGAACAAACTGCTCACAACCAGGGAGGTGGCCCAGTTTCTCAGCATCGACGAGAGCACCGTTTACAAATGGGCCGATCAGGGCCGGTTGTGTTACATCGATCTTGGCAAAAACGGCGGCAAGCGCTGCCTCCGCTTCCGGTGGACAGACATCGAGAAGCTCATCGAGGACAGCCTTGTTGCAAAGGTTTGAGGAAACTATGACCGCCGATGGAAAAAGTTTCGTACCTGTTATAAACTATGCAGTAGCGGCAGCTGACCTGCGGAAGGGAGGTGAAAGTGGCCAATTTATTTAAGCGGGTCGGCAAAGGCGGTCTTTTTGCGTGGTACATGCGCTATTTGGACCCCTTAACTGGCAAGGATGTCAAGAAGAAGATCCATGCAAAAACCAGGCGTGAAGCCGAGCTTGAACTCGCCGAGGTTCTAAAGGACATTCACATGGGCGAGTTCGAACGGAGGAAACGCCAGAGTGAGATCAGATTTTTCGAAATCGCGGATGACTATCTGGCATTCGGTATCGCCCGTAAACGCAGTTCTGTAAGGGACGGACGCAGCATCGGATATCTCAAAAAGTTCTTCGGCAACGTCCTCTGCGAAAAGATTTACCGATCCATGATAGACAGGTACATAGCTGAGCGAAAAAAGGATCCGGGAAGAAAAGGGAAACCCATTCAGGACTCGACAATCAACCGGGAACTAGCCTGCCTGAAAACCATTTTCAGGCGGGCTCATATGGACGGTAAAATCGCAAGGAATCCGATGGTGGGGTTCAAACTTTTGCCGGAAGACAACGTTCGGGACAGGGTTCTTACCAATGAAGAGTATCAGAAGCTTCTGTTTGCGTCTCCCGCGCATCTGAGACCCGTGATAATAACGGCGTGGGAAACCGGGATGCGAAGGAGCGAAGTCCTGAACCTGAAATGGGATCAGGTAGACCTGAAAAAGAGCATGATACAGCTTCATGGTGACAACACCAAGAACGGAAGAAGCAGGAAGGTGCCGATCAGCCCCTTTTTGATGAATACGTTGACCAAAATTAAGCGGATCAACCAATACGTATTCAATTATAAGGGCAAGCACCTGGTCGATGTAAAAACTGCGTTTATGAAAGGGTGCAATCAAGCTGGCATCGAGGACTTCAGGTTCCACGATTTGAGGCATTGTTTCGTGACGAGTATGCGCCGGAGCGGGGTTCCCGACAGGGTCATAATGGCTATCACCGGACACCAGACGATGGAATGTTTCAAGCGTTATGACACCATCACCGTGGACGACCTGAAACGGGCTGTTGGGTTAAATGTTCCAGAAAACTTGGAACAAATCTGGAACAAGGGGGTATCCTGAAGGGCGGAATGAGCGCTAAGTTATTGATTTTAAAGGAAGCCCGGGTGGCGGAACAGGTAGACGCAAGGGACTTAAAATCCCTCGGAGTTATCTCCATGCCGGTTCAAATCCGGCCCCGGGCACTAATAAAATCAAGGACTTACGAGCATTGGGCTTGTAAGTCTTTTTCTTTGTGTGCCGAGCATGTTCGACAGCTTGGGGGTGAAAGTCCCCTACCCAACCTGATGGAGGTGAAGGGTTAGCGAAGCGCAAGGGCGTCGTCGCGAGGCGGGGTCTGAAGGAAGCGCGTAGCAAAAGCGCGAGCCGATGGACAAAAACCGGATAAGAGGCCTGCGGCGTCGGGCGAGCGGGCAAATGACCGCGAAGCCCATATCCATCAAGGATGCTGGTGGTAAATCCGGCGGTTGCGCGCAGAAGGCGGTCGAACTTACCTCGGGAGGTCTGAGCCACGTTGTGGAGTCACAACTGATGAAGCCGTGAGGTTTCATGACCGTGGCCCGGAAGTCAGCAGAGGGCATAGTATCCCGTGCGGGAGAAGGCCCGAACGGAAGGGAGCGGCGAGTAGGCGCCGCGACTCATGAGCGGCAAGCGACAGAAAAACCAGATGGAACTGGCCTTTGCGGCGGAGAGCAGGAGTGAAGCTCCGAGAGCCGCTGGAGAAGGGATCGAACCGAACATGGCGAAGCGAGAGGCTGAAAGCCCGGCGAGAACCGATGGTTTGATGGATGAGATAGTAGAACGAGAGAATTTGAGAGAGGCGTTGAAACGAGTCAAGGCGAACAAGGGTAGTCCGGGGATTGACGGGATGACCGTCAAGGAACTGCCGGAATACCTCAAGGAGAACTGGCCGACCATGCGCGAACATCTGCTAAATGGAACCTACAAACCGCAACCGGTAAAACGTGTGGAAATCCCGAAGCCGGACGGCGGTATGCGAAAACTTGGCATACCGACAGTGCTGGATCGTTTTATCCAACAGGCGGTGATGCAAGTACTGCAAGGCAGATGGGACGGGACGTTCTCAGAGCATAGCTACGGATTCCGACCGAAGCGATCAGCGCATCAGGCGGTGGCAAAGGCGCAAGAGTATATCGCCGAAGGACACCGATGGGTGGTGGACATTGCTCTGGAGAAATTCTTTGATCGGGTCAACCACGACAAGTTGATGGGCAAGGTGGCGAAGCGGGGCTATTAGCCTTTTAGGCTGCTATCAGGTTAACCAGAGCCTGAAAGCCTTTGGGACATTTCTTCGGAAATTAAATTGCTTCACTTGTTGGGCCGCCACCTGCTACACTTTTCAACCGGCGTTAACACCCCAACAGGGAAAAGGGCTATATATTGTTATAATTGGTCACTGATGGATGAATATCTAGCCATTTTTTCTGCTATACGCAAAATATCCAATCAATAAGCATCCGCTTTTCCTGACCAATGATATTTTCAGGCCGCATATACACCCTCCCATCAGATGAAACTAATAGTTTTGTACGATCATCATATTCGAGATATGAATTTCCGTAAAACTAGTAATATGAGTTTCATTAACATTGCCTGCCCATCCTCTTTCACACCTCAAATATCACAATAACTATGGTCCGCGGCGCGGCGTCCCCTACGGGCCGTCTGGCTCGAAAGGTCGGGTGAGACATTGTAAGGATTCAATGATAACACTACACTAGATGAGGAGCGCTTTATGCCAGGCCGTGACACCCCCACAGCCTGAGGCCTGATGCCTATTTTAGCGGATGGAGGGAAACATGAAAAGAACTCACAGGAAACTCATGGGAATGGGGTTTTATATTACCGCGTTATTTGTCTTGTTGGCGGGTATTGATCCTGTCCCGCCTATGGCGGGATTGAATCCCTCCCCTGGCGGCATTGATCCCGACTCATACCCCGGGATAGGGGACGAGGAACTGGGTCAACTAAGGTGGGCGATCAAGATAGCGGATCAGCCGATTCCCGACTTCACAAATCTGGAAGCAAGCAACCAGTACGGAATGAGCGCTTATCGCTATACCCTGGCTTTCATGACCTATTTCCTGGCCGCAGAACAGTACCACAAACTCCCGGCCTGTCCCGGTATTATTCAGACCCGGATGGACCGCGTTATTCAGAAGATACTTGAAAAACCGGTGTGGGAGTATTGGGCCGAGGTGAGCCGGGGCATTCCGTACTTCGAGCCTCGGATGAACAAGCCTTACCCCGAGGAGCATGACCCGGTGGGTCACAGGAACATCATGTACTCGGGCCACCTGGGACACATAATCGCCCTTTACGAAATGCTCTACCGCGACCTTAAATGGAGCAAACCCGGCGCCATCGTCTTTACCTGGAAGAATGACGAGAAATACGTCTACGACAACAACTCCCTCCAGAGGGTCATGTACGACCAGATGATGAACAACCCCGACCACTGCATCGAGTGCGAGCCAAACGCATGTTTTCCTGAGTGCAACCAACATCCGATACTGTCATTCATGCTGTACGATCATGTTCACGGGACAAATCTTTCAAAAGCCCAAGAGGCATTCCTGGACTTTTTCGTTAAAAACAAAATGATTGACCCGGAAACCCATCACGCCGCGTCATTCTACCTTGTCAAGCAAAAAAAGACATTAGCCCAGAACAGCCCCGGTTGCGGCAACATGCTGAGTGTCGCCGCCGTTCCGGCGGTGTCTACCGGCGCTGTAAACATCAACTCATCCTCCGCCGACGGCTGGACCGGGATATTCATGCACGCCTGGCAGCCTGAGTACATCGAGCGCCATTACCCGTTCCAGTTGAAAGATCATCTCATCGAAATAAATGACGAAACCGCGCGCCTCAAAAAGGACCGCTTCGAACCGCGGCTGCAATATGGGCTCTTTGCCATGTTCGCCAGTGAAATGGGAGACACCGTGACGAGGGACAAGCTGCTGGCCTTTGCAAAAGAAAAGTATGACCCCGTCTGGGAGAGTGGAACCTTCCATTATCCGTTCGATATGAAGAAGCAGTGCTCCAACTTAACAGATAAGGTCCTGGCAATCGCACGGGCCAACCCCAAAAACGGAATGTGGACCCTGCACAACAGGCCGTTTGACGGCCCCCATTTCGAGGCCCCCATGGTGGAGGGAGTGGATTTCCCGAAAATCGTCCTGCGCCGCGCCATATACGATAAACAACGCGAAGCGCTCGTCCTGACAACCGAACCCGGCACTGATCAACGCGGGACCACCACACTCAAGGTCATCGCCCTCGATCCCGACAGGTCATGGCGCCTTCTCGTTGACGGACGAGAGGTGGAAAAATATAAAGGCCTGAGAACCGTCTCGATCAACGTAGCGCTAGACAAGCGTCATAACATTGTCCTCGTGGCAGAATAAGAACAGCCTGTAGCCTGATTAAAGGAGCTAGCAATGGCGGGCGCGTCCGGTCAAGATCGCTTTGCTGGGAGCGGGGAGAGCTTAACCTGGCGCTTAGGGTGTTCTTTCTTGTCGTTCTCGGTGATTTGCTCAATTATGCAGGTAAGGACCGATTTTACGCTTCTGGGGGGGTTTGCTTAACCTATAACCGGGCGGCTCCGAATACTCAAGTATATTCCTCCACTGTGTCCCGGTGAATTCCATAGCGGCGCTGAATACTGCGCTTGCTGTCGCCCTTAACCAACACTCTGCGGCGGATGTCGCTCCATTGCTCTATGTTGGTGTACACCTTTCTACTCCTGCCTTAAATGGATTTATTAATCCCGCCTCTTGGATCGGATCCACCCAAAAAACGGAAGTTTCTCTCAAGGCGCTACACTTTTCGACCACCCACTAATTTCACTTAAAGTGCTACGTTTTTAAACCGGCGTTTACACCTCCCGTGCGAAGCGGGAGGAAGGGATGACGCCTCGATAAAGCGGGACGGAATCAGCCATGAGGAGATTATGGCGCCTGTGGTAGGGAACCCGGCGCTCAAGCGAATATTGCTTCTCGATTCATGCCAGTCGGGGACGATGATCTTGGCTCTGCGCGGGGGCGGCTCGGAGGAGCGCGCGGTGGACGCTTTGAACAAGACAACCGGGGCGTATGTGATCTCCGCCGCTAATGAGGAACAAGGCGCGGGTGAAGCTGCCGAGTTCAAGCACGGATTTTTCACATTTGCATTTCTGGAAGGACTCGCAGGAAAAGCAGACACAAACGGTAATCACATAATCGAGGCGCTTGAGTTGCTGCCTTATGTGAGCAGCCAGGTGAAGGCCATTGCCGGGAAGTATGGCAAGGAACAGCAACCGCTGGTGAGTATGAACGGTGGCGATTTTCCTGTAGCGGCATATTGAAGAGCGAGAGTTATGCTAGTTAGGGCGCTTTAATTCCTTCTATGATTTTGAACGGCAAGGAATTTGCGGACAGGCTGAGGGAGCGCGGATGCGTTAAAAAGCGCCGGGCAGGCAAACAGGGGTGGCTGAATATCGGATTATTGGAGGGTGAAGACCGGTAAGTCAGTGTCCGCCGTGTCCCATAATGACCCCATTCTATAATCTTCCCTATACAAGAAAAAACATAAAAATTTCGGGTTAATCGCAGGCACATCAGGGCGTTTTCAAATTTTTAAGGCGAACAATCCGTTTTTTGGTTACAATATCTTTGTAGAATATATGGAAATACAGTCGCTTAAGAGCGAAATAAAGCTGCCAGTGATAACCGCCGGGCAGATTTTAAGTTGGCAACCTCGAAAAGAAGCCCGGCCTTTCATCCCGAAGGAATGGCGAGGCACACTTCTGGACGTGCTCGAATGCGACCCGCCTGAATTCGAGGGGCTATCGAGATACGATTGGCTGTTGTGGGTAGCGCTGAGAAATGATTGTTTTCCAAGCGACGAGTTGGCGTGGAAGGTTCTAAGGCTTTTTGCGTGTGATTGCGCGGAAAGGGCCTTGAAAAAATATGGGTGCAACGAAGCGGATAAACGGAGCATCAGGGCCGTCGAGGTTTCGAGGAAATACGCGCGCGATCAATTGCCGATAACCGCGCTCGCCGCCGCGTATACCGAAGCTAAAGCCGCCTGCGCCGAAACTCGCGCCGCGGTTGAATCGGCGGCTGTCGAAGCGGAAAGTCGCAGGAATATCCAATCCGCTTATGCAAGCGTTGATCCGGTGGATTACAGCGGGATGGACGCTTATGCCGCTGCGCGATACGCTGTCCGAGCATATATGGACCCCATGGTGGCGGACAACGCAGTCGTTGATGTTTATAGCTCGACCCGCATCTTGGTGCGCGCCTATAGCGCAGAAGCCGCTCGAGCCGCCTGCAACGCCGTCGCGGACGCTCAAACCGCGGCCCGCGCCTCCGCTTATGCGGCCAGAGCCGACTTCCACGTTTCCATCTATACCGCCGCCCGTGTGACCGCCATGGACGCCGCCGAAGCCGCCATTAAAGACGCCGCCGAAAAAAAATACGCCTCCGTGCTGGCATCCGACGATCCCATAGCCGTCGCTCATATCACCGATAACGCCGCCATTTTGGCCGCCGCCGAAGAAGCTTATACTTCCGCCTATGTGCCTGCCTATAGCGCCACCCGCGCTTTTTTTGACGCCGCGGAGCGCCGCTGGCAGATCACGCGCCTTAAGAAATTGATCGAATGCGAGTTGACGGATAAAACATCCGGGAAAAGCTAAACTGAATTTTGCATACCGTATAATATTTGTGGCAATACAAGGTAATTGGCGCTATATTTTTCAGAGCTAAAAAAGGAAGAACGACCGCCAATAAAAAACGCGGGCACTCCGTTTCCCGCCGAGCCATGACGTTTATAGAAAGGAGCTGAGATGAGAACACTTAGACCGGTTTTGTCTATCGGGATAGTCCTAATCACATTTGCCGCAGCAGCAAATACATCGGGGAGAGTATTTGCCGACGGTTTCAAAGGCCCGGAAAATCTCGCCTTCGATGGCAAAGGTGGGTTGTACGTGACCGACACTGATCACCTATGGAAGGTTGCCACGAACGGCAAGGCATCAGTCATTTATACCCGCGACCCGAAGAGTGACGGCAAGAGCATTTGCGGCGTTTGCATTGGGCCGGAGGGCAGAATATTTTTTTCGGCAAGCAACAGGATACTTAAGCTCAACCCAGCGGATAATTCAATCGCGGAGATTGCCGGTGGATTTGGTCTTGCCAATGGCATCACTATAAATGACCGTGGAGACCTGTTCATCGCGGATATGGGTGGCAAGACGCTATCCGTTGTGCCCGCGGGCGCCAAACAAGCGCGCGCACTTAAGACAAAAGTGGGAATGATCAACGGGGTGAAATGGGATCGCGCGAAAAATATTTTGTATTACACAATAAGCGCGCCTGGGAAACTGGCCGGGTTCCGGCTTAACGATAAGCTGGAAATCGTGGAATCTATTACGGTGGCCAAATTTCTTTTTGCGGCGCTTGACGACTTCACAATGGATGTAAACGGAAATTTCTACGTATGCGAGTGGAAGGGTGGCAAGATCGTCAAAGTGGGCGCCGACGGAGTGAAATCCGTTTTACTTGAAGGCATAGATGGCCCATCCGCTGTCGCTTTTGGGGTCGGGGATTTTTCAGGGAAACTGTTTATCTGCGTCAAAGGCGGCAGTTTTAAGTTCAATGGCACACAACTGATCACCGCGGAAACAGACGCTAAAGGATACCGCATGCCATTCTTGCAACCCTAAAATGTCGCTTATCAATCATGACCCACTTTGATACCCAACATTCTGAAGCTCTCAGCCAAGCCCTCTTTGAGGTTCCTGAGGGTCTTTATGCCGCTTAAATCAACGCCTATATTAGTAAGCGTCTGGGCGATTTCAGGGCTAATACCGGTGATAATGCACGTTGTGCCGAGCAGGTTCGCCGCTTTTATCATCTTTACGAAGTAGTCCGCAGTCTTGGTATCCACAACATCCACACCGGTTATGTCCACTATCACGCAGCGGCATTCGGTCTCGATGATTCTATTCAATAGAGAATCCATCATCTCGACGCTCCGTCGCGAATCCACTATTCCAACGATAGGGAGGCATAGAACCTTATCCCATACCCGGATTATAGGGGTAGTAAGCTCGGATATTGCGGCCTGCTGCCGCTCTATAGTCCTCTGGGATAATTCCAGTTCCCTGGCGGCCTGTTCCTTAATCGTGAGGTTAGCTTCCTCAATCTCCTTGGTTTTCTTGCCGAGGGTTTCGATTGTTATGTTTATTATTTTGCCGAAGTTGGCTAGAAGTTCGATGGATGAATCCTCGGGCGCGCGGACAGTAAAATCCCCTTGGTTGAGGTTCTGCATTGCCAGAAAGAATTCAGACACCGCCAGAGACAGGTCCATTGATATTTCATCAAACTCTTTCTGCGAATCCTCGAGCTTATTCTCAAGTTCCTTTACCTTTTCTTCCAGTTCTTTTTTTGATGGCATGGGTAATCCTTCACTCACGTTACTCAACCTCCTCGTGTTTATCGAGTTATTATATGTAAAGATTAGTCTGCAGAAATAATACCGATCTAAATCTGGATCTGGACTTTCTTTGCTCCCCCACCTTCATCCCGAATCCATAGGAGGGTTTTTTTCAACCTTTCACACCACTTTCGCACATCGTCCTCAAAAGTGGGGCAATCCGCAACAACTTCCAAAATATCGCCTGATTGCAATTGCATAAGCTTTGCGCTCATCTTCATTATTGGCTGTGGGCATCGTAACCCCTTAGCATCCAATTCAGTAACTGCCATTTATTCTTCCTCACTTTCTTATCTTGCCCCTCTTCTAGAATATCAAGTTTTTTTTCAAAAAAGTCAAGCGGCATAAGCTTAACACCACCATTAAAATGACCATTATCATTAACACGGAATAAGTAATTGTGGAACACGCAGATTTCAGAACAAAATTTTATTTTGCTGAATAATAATGGAAATTATGTGGCCGGATGGTATTTTTCAGGTATTTTTGCTGATTTTTTATTCCTTTATCGCCAATCCTGGTCCGATACTTTCTTAAGCTCCGCAAAAGCCAACGAAAGCGCTTTTTCGGCGGCTGAAACAACCGCCTTTTCGACTTCTGGGGTCATCCCGTAACCAAAAGTTGAATTATCCGAAACCTCGATTGCCAGCACGCTGACCTTCTCTGGCAAGTCCATGCCAATAGCTTTAGCGAGATGGAGTGCGGAGTTTAGGTCCGCGTCATGCGCCCCACGGAGGCGACGCGTAAATGGAAGTTCGTTTAGGGTCATTTCAATGATGCTCCCCGGCTCGTGATTGCATGTCACTATCGAGTCAACCACTATTGCAATATCGCATCCCCGAAATTCTTCCAATAAATCCATGCCACCCGATTCGACTTCCCTGATTTCCACACCGACGATATTTTTGCATTCCAAGTATTTCGCGACTTCTATGCCGATGGCATCGTCTTTGAGAATCGGATTCCCAATGCCTAGAATTCGAACTTTCATCTTCGAATAGTCCTGATAACCTTACCGTCCAGTTCCCTTAAATTGATCTGCAAGGGCATTTGCCCGGGCAGGCTATGAGTAGCGCAGCTCATGCAAGGGTCATAGGCCCGAAAAGCCATTTCGATTTTATTGAGGGTGCCCTCGGTCACCTCAGTATTTTTAGAAATCAATCCTCGCGCGGCTTTAGTGATACTCATGGAAATAGGCGCATTGTTGTTGGTGGTGCCTACAATAAGGTTTACCGACGTGAGCACTCCCTTTTCGTCCGTCACATAATGATGGGTCAGAGTGCCCCTCGGCGCTTCGACACAACCGACGCCTTCTTTTGGCGCGGCTTCGGGGATGGTATGAACATTCGGGTTGGTGATTTCCGGGTCTTTAACCAGTTCGCACCACCGCTCGGCAGCGTAAATCAACTCGATCAGGCGAGCCCAGTGGTTTGCCAGCACCGAATGCACCGGCTTGGCGCCCAGCGTTGTGTAAAACTCCTCGTAAGCTTCCTGTGCACTGGGAGTAGCCATGCCGGATGCCACATTAAGCCTTGACAGGGGAGTAGCCGAATAGACTCCCGAGGAATCTCCCTCCTCAAAACCCTTCCATCCGCGAATTTTAAGGAAAGGAAATTTCAGGTAAGTATAAGGCTCCACCCACTCGGCTATATGGTTCAGGTAATCGGCGGGGTGGTAGCGGTCTATCTCGATTCCGTCAGGGCTGCAAACCTTGACCGTCCCGTCGTAAAAATTCACGCGATCATTTCGATCAACCAGGCCCATGTTGTGAACTTTGAGGGCATAGGGGTCACTGCGGATCATGTCAACGTACATTGAGTTGCCAAGCACCACTTCTCGAAATAGCTTCAATGAGAACGAAGCGAATTCACGCATTCCCTCGCCCCACTCGACGAGCGTTTTTCGGTCGGATTCCGAGAGCGCCTTGGATACTCCGCCCGGAATCGCCCAAGCCATATGGGTGGCTCTTCCCGCCAGCAGCGCCTGAGCGCGCTGGGCATTTGATCTTTGCTCGATAACTTGTCCTCCAACCTTCAGACCCGCTCTCGCTATTACACCTAAAATATTTCGTTCCGTTGGCGGCGCCTCGGGGCCGCAAATGAAATCGGGCGCCGCAAGCACATAAAAGTGAGCGATATGGCTGTGGCAGAAGTGAGCCATGTACATAAGCTCGCGCAGTTTCTTCGCCGTCGTCGGCGGGTCAACCGAGTAGACCGCATCGGCAGCTTTGGCAGAAGCAAGGTGATGCGCGGCGGGGCACACGCCGCACAATCTTGCGGTGATCTGCGGCATTTCTTCCACCGGCCGTCCTTTGCAAAAAACCTCAAACCCCCGCAGTTCGGGAACCTGGAAATACGCATTCTCTACTTCACCCGCCTCATTGAGGAATATCTCGATCTTGCCATGCCCTTCAAGGCGAGTAATCGGATTTATTGAGATGTTGCGCTTCATTTCTTGTTTACCCGCTTTAGCAGTGACGAAGCATATGTAAACTGATAGAGATTGCCAAGCATATCCGATAGAGATTCCACCGCCCGGTCTATCGCGCCAGGATCGTCCGACTTTATCAGCGAAGCTAACACCCCGATCATTGCGCCACCGGGATCAATTACACCCGGCGTGACGCCATAGCAGCCCCTGCATGGCATATTCCCACGAATGCACTGCTCGGCGCACCCACCACGAGTCACCGGGCCAAGGCAAAGTAATCCCTGTTCCAAAAAACAGGTTTCTGGGTCTTGTTTCATCAAATGAGGCCGGGTAAACGAATCAATTTTGCGATCATGGCGAATTCGATAGCAGGTTTCGCATAAGGCCTTGTCGGTCGCGCCGAGTACAGATCCTTTAGGCGGCAACTCGCCGGCAATAATCACGTCTATTATCTCGGAAAGGCGGGGAACAGCGGGAGGACATCCGGGGATGTAGTAGTCAACGGCGACAATATCTCCAAGGCTCTTCACCGTTTCAAATAACGTAGGCAGGGACAACTTGCCTTCCGGTATACGCAATATAGGCACGGGAATTACTCCATTCGGGTTGTGAACGCTCGGCCCGCTTATAAAAACGGTGTCTTTTATTGTTTTCGTGTCCGTGGTATTTATAAGCCCGTGAATTCCTCCAGTCTGAGCGCAGGCGCCAAAAGCCACGAGTATTTTCGATTTTTTCCTCAAGAGATGCGCCATTTTGGCGTTTTCGGAGCTTCTAATGGAGCCGTTGAAGAAGCATAAATCTATTGAATCTTTAGGCATTGCCTCAACGTTCGCCTCTTTTGCGTCCATAAGGATCGGCCAAAATACTATGTCTGCGGCATCAGCAAGGAGTAAAACCTTCATGCCGGTGTCCAGAAGCGAAACATCGCAACCACCGCACGAAGTCGCCCAGTAAGATGCAATCTTTATTTTGTGTTGATTCATAAAGATGTCTTCAATCTCGGGTGGACGCGATCTTGACAGCCGAGGCGATCTTGTTGTACGCCGAATTGACTACCAGAGCAAAGCGATCGCTTTCGCTGGCGGATACCCAGTCAAGTATCAGCCTGCCGGGATCAATTCCATTCTTAGATAAGAGTTTTTTAAGCAGCGCTACTCTCCGCAACGCATGAAGGTTTCCATTTTGGTAATGGCAATCGCCCGGATGGCAACCCAGAATTATCACACCATCGGCGCCCCTTGCCAATGCAGCGAGCACTGCCTGCGGATTTATCATGCCGGTGCACATTGTCCTTATAAACACAACGTCCGATGGGCACGCAAGCCGTTTGCTTCCCGCGCCAATTGAAGCTTCATAAGAACACCAGTTACATAAAAAGGCGACCACTTTCATATCACGCGCCTGACGAACAAAGAGCCTCGACTTCAGCTATGATTTCGCTTAGAGTGAAATTGCGAGTCTGCATTGCGCCCGATGGGCATGCAGCCGCGCAAACACCGCAGCCATGGCAGAGGACTTCCTCTACTATGATCTTCCCATCTTCCCCTTGATTTACCGCGCGATAAGGACAAACAGTAATGCAAGTTCTACAGCCGCTGCATAAGTCCTGGTTAACCTGCGACACGCAAGGATTGAGTTCAAGCTCCACGCCAGCGGGCAGCAGGCTCAGAATTTTGCCCGCCGCCGCCGCCCCTTGTGTTACTGACTCGGAAATCGTCTTCCAGCCCGACGCCGATCCGGCTATGAAAATCCCGCGCACCGTGGTGGAAACAGGTGAAATGACGTTATGCTCCGCCTTGAAAAATCCGTTTTCAGTCAATGTAAGGCCCAGTAGTGTCGCAATGGAATCCGAACCTGGCGCCGGTTTCACAGACCTGCAAATCACTATAAGATCGTACGATTGATCCTGTCCCATACCCGTAAAAGCATATTTTACCTGCCCCGTTCCACAATCAACGGAAATTGCGTCGGCAGAGTTGAGCCAGTGAATTTCAGCATTGCCTGAACCCTCTATTTCCAATCGCCGCGCCTGCTCAGCAGCGCCAATCAGGCGCCAGTCATTTATGTAAAGGTCAACTGTCGCCTTGGGGAGTTTGTGAATGATGGTCAACGCGTATTTTGCCGAGTTCATGGAGTTCAAACGGTTGCCATCGGAAGAATCGGTCTGGGTTACCACCGCAATTTGACGCGGTTTCGTGCCGTCCGGCATAATAATTTCTCCACCTGTAGGGCCTGAGGGAGAAATGATTCTTTCGAATTGCTGCGCCGTAAAAACTTTTGCGCCTGTATTTTCAGGAATGCCATCATGACCGGAACCGACTGCGACTACAATCGCTCCGACGCTTAATTCCACATTTTCAGCCGTGCCATCGAGCTGGATGGCGGCAAAGGGGCACGCTTCGGCGCACAGGGAGCAATCCTCACCGCGCGACTTGAGACACGAGTTCCAATCAATTACCGGCGCGTTGGGCAAAGCGCCCTGATAGGCATTGTATATCGCCGCGCGCTCACCCATTCCATAGTTGACTTCATTCGGAACCTTCACGGGGCAGGCGGGCATGCACAGGCCACAGCCAATACAAGCCTCGACACTGACCCCTCTGGACATTTTTCTCAGCTTAACTTTGAAATTTCCGCAAAAACCGCGAATGTCAGTCAGCTCGGTAAGCAGATGGAGGCGGATGTTTTTATGGTGAAGAATTTCATCCATCATTGGCTCAATCAGGCAGGAGGAGCATTCCATAGCGGGGAAAATCTCATCAAGTAGGGGAACTGAGCCGCCAATCGAGGAGCTTCGTTCTATCAAATGCACTTCTCGACCTTCCCCTGCAAGCAGAAGGGCCGCTTCCATGCCAGCCACTCCGGCGCCAATGACCAGGACTTCGGAGCGGGCGGCAATTTTATGAGTTTCTATGGGAACATGGTGTTTAACTCTGGAGAATGCCGCGGCTATTATCGAGCGGGCCTTGATGTAAGCTCTGCTCCGATCCGACTCCACCCATGCGCAGTGTTCGCGTATGTTTGAGAATTGAAGCAGGTACGGGTTCATGCCGGCTTCCTTGAGGCAATTGCGGAAGATATTTTCCTTCTCCTTGGGGGAACAACCCGCTACCACAAGAGCTTCAACGGGCCGCTCTTTTAGCCACTGCACAACTTTCCTGCGACCTTCTTCCGAACATGGAAGGTTGTCCGTTTCAACCCATGCAACGTCAGGCCACCCGCTGATTTCAGAACATAATCTTCCGATTTCGATGTTCCCACCGATATTAGGCCCGCAGCTGCAAATTAGTATTCCGACTGACTTTCTCACGGAACTATCCTGCTAATCAGCCTCGAAAAAAAACTAATTCGCCCGCTAAATATGGCATTCTTCAGGCTGTTTTATTTATTATGCTTAAGATTTACCTTTATTTCAATCATCGGGATTTTCAAGTATTTTGATAGTTTTTGTCCGGATCCTATTTGGCCCGTATTTCTCACCAGGCGCCGGTTCTAGTCCGGCCGGGGGCATTAATAAAATCAATTTAAACGCAGACGGGGACGAGCCAATGACTGAAAGAGGGATCATCGCCCCTGATGATTTTGGCAAGGGCGGAGCGGAGCGTTGTGGTTATCGGCCCGGGTAAGCCGTTTCCGATGCGCCTGCCGTTTAAATGGGAGGCGGGCCAGATTTTCATTGGGCTGGTGGTGAAGAAAATCTCGTCCGCGCTCTTCAATTTCTCCGGCATCAAACGCTTTTCGATAGAGGGTATTTTAAGGCGCCGAGCTATTTTCAATACCGAATCGCGGGTTATTCCAGGGAGGATGTTATCTAATCGGGGGGTAAAAAGTTTTCCTTTGTGCACCAGGAAAAGGCTTTCGGTGGCGCCCTCGGAGAGATAACCATGTACGTCAAGCATAATGGGTACATCCGCGCCCTTCTTTAGCGCCTCCCGCCTGGCAAGCATGGCGTTCAGGTAATTCGCCGCGACTTTGGCCTCGACCGGCACGGTTCTCGGGTCCAACTTGCGTATGGCCACGGTGCTTGCAACGAGCAATTCGTCGAATTTTATTCTCCGTGACCGGTATATGCCTTCTTCAGGGTTGAAGGCGATTATGGCCACGCTGAGTTTGGGGTCGGAAGGAAGAACCTCGAATTCAACCGCGGGCCAGAGCGCGATTATTTTGATTATCGCCTTCGAGACGTTATTGGCTTTTACCGCGGTTTTTATAGCCTGTAGCAATTCATCGGAGGCGTAAGGCAGCTTCATGCCCACCAGGCGGGCGGAATTGCGCAATCGGCGAATGTACGCCTGCGGCCTGAACAGCATGGGGCCGGCTGGGGTCGCGTGACACGTCATCACCTCAAAGATGGCGCTGCCCCTCCCAACGGCATGGGAAAATATCGGCACAGTAGCCCCGTCCAAGGAGACAATGCGGCCATCGAGCCAGACGCGGTTATTGGATTTTTTCATACAATATTCCCCGAATTAATGGCGCCTAAAGTAAAGGCGGGTTTTATGCCCGCCTTGAAATAATATAAAGCTTTCGCCTGACATAGGCAATTTTGATTTTCGATTTTAGATTGAAGCGCAAATCAATAATCTTCAATCTAAAATCGAAAATATTCTAACTGCCCCCTTTATATACCCGGGTTACTTAATTGTGAGTGTTGCGCACAACCCGGGGCCGCCGTCGTTGCCGGTGAAGTATTCCGGCAATGAGGAGACTATATTACGGATTTCCGGGCATATCTGGTATTTGCCGGGCAAGATGTCCGTCGGTATGGTCCAGGTTATACCGTTGGAGTAAGCCAAGCCGATGTGATCCGTAAACGGCGGGACGTCTCTGACGTGGTCCCGGCCAATGTAGATGTCATGGAAGCCGGTTTGTTGGTCCGTATAGCCGTCCGGATCGTCGCCGATCGTATCCGGTGTGGGGTCGAATGTGAAGTCTATATTCGCATCGTCAACTCCGGTCATTCCTGTGTTGATTATCCATTCGTGGATTGTGACGGTTCCGCCTCTCACGGGGACTGCGGGGGTGAACTGGATGTCCCACGGCTGGAGGGTGAGGTCAGGCTCGACTGTCCGGAGTCCGGCGCCGCCTATTCCCACCAGATCGGTTGTAATATCGCTGCTGGGGACACTGTACCGGATATAATCCATAAGGGCGACCCATTCGGGCACGTTGGTTTCGCTCCATAATGGATCCCACTGGATCAAGTCGCTTTGGAGAATCCCTCCGACAAGGCCGCTGATGGCTCCCAGGAATTTGGCTATGTTGGAGTTCATGCTGAAATAGTATACGCGATTGGGGTCTATCGGTTGGCCGTTGATGAGTATGGAGGACGGGTTAATGCGATCGAGGGGTGGCCTGCTGAAATCCACGACAAAGGATAGGCCGGCCCATTGCAGGGTGCCGAGATATTCCTGGATGGCCGACTTGTAACCCGCCAGTTGCGCCGCTTCATCGGGAGGCATAGTTGACGAAATCATGTCCATAAGGTCAAGAATGCCGTAAAGGACTTCGAGGAGCGCCTCGATATGGTTGTTCAGGGTGGTGTTCACAGGGTAGTCGGGGGTCAGGTCTATTGTAATTGGGCTAATGGGCGTAAGGCCGATTACGTTCATTGTGTCGGGCCGGCTGGGGTTGGGTGTCATGTCGTGGAGGTGCAGCGTATCGAAGATGGACTCGACCGTTAGCGGCCCGTTGGTTAATACCCCCTCTCCGTGAAGAACGAAGGGGATCAGGAGGGCAAAATCAACGAAGCCGGGGCCGGTGCGGCTTTCCCATGCCGTGGCCGGATAATCGAAAATACTATTTGCCTGGCCTTCCCACAGAAAGGCGTTTGCTATCAGGTTGGTCAGCGGGTTTTCGCCCGCGAAATTGACGGTGTTGAAATCCAGCTCTGAATTGCCGACGGGGTCAGAGGGTTTAACGCCGTAGGGCGCGATGTCTGGGTCGGGTGACTGGGTCATGAACCAGTCGTTCACGCCGCCCGACTTGGTTATCTCGTTATCGATAAACGATTTCACGGTCGCATCCTCGGGAATATTACTATTAACCTCGATAAGGCCGGAATTGGCCAGCGCCGGCTTTCCGTCCACTATGTTGAGGTCTATCCTGCCGACGAACATGCCACTGGCCTTCGCCTGAACCACCCATGTTTTCGTTCCCTCCGTCGGATGAAGCACCTCGATGGCCTTGTTGAGCTGGGTGTGAGTATGGGCGCCGACGACCACGTCCACACGCCTGCCCGTCCTCGGCCCGCGGGCGTATCGCGCAATGTCCAAGTCGCCCGATATCCCAACGTGGCTTACACAGATAATCACATTTGCCCCGTCAGAGGTGTTGCCGTCGCCGTTCGGGTCTGCGAGGTAGTCTATCATTTGGTTGGTGTAATTGCTTCCCAATGGGTCGGCGTCGTAGAATATGCCGCCCTCTCCCTTGACGCCCGCGGGGAGGGGATTTCCGAGGAGGCTGAGAGGCTCTCCCGCTATGAACGTGTAGATGGTCTCAGTATTGGCCGCGCCGAATATCCCCACCACGAATTCGCCCATATCCACGAAAAGTTTCTGGTTGAAAAGTTTCGACGTGCTGTCGTACATGGGGGTGAAGCGGGTCTGGTCAATAGTTGACGGATACTTTGATGGATCGCTTGAAGAAGGGTCAATGGGATCCACGAAGGCGTTTTCGAATGAGTCGCGGATTCTTGCTTCTATTGTGGTATAGAGGCTGGGGAAATTATTTATCCGGTCGGGGTTGATGTTTCCGTATAGCACCTTCATGTGCTGGTCATACACGATCGTATTTGCGCTATCATTGATGTCGAAAGCGGACACCATGTTTTTATATAGGCTTCGGATGCCCTCGAGGTGGTCGTGGTTGCCTATCACGGTGGCGTCGTAGCCGGCCATATTCAACACTTTCCAGACGTCGGCGGTCTGGGTGGGGTCGTTCAAGGTGGAGCCGTCTCTTGTGTCTCCTGCGTTAAGGATCAGGGTGTATCTGCCTGCGGCCGTGTTTTCATTTCTGATGGTCTGGTTGACCCACGCATTGCGCGCAAGCCCGCCGCGGTTGTTGTTGACAAGGGGCAGCACCTGGCCGTGGACATCATTGGTGTGAAGAATGGTCAGGTTATAGGCAGTCCCCGCAGGCGGCTCCTTTAAATCAATCGGCGCGCTCGGATAGACTATGGTATTGCTCTCACTGCTTTTTGTGCAGCCGCTAATTAAAAACCCGGCAATCAGCAGCGCTGCAAGAGTAACGGCTATTCCACACTTTTTCATTCTTTTTCCTCCTTCGATGGTGCTCAAGCACGGTTAAAATAAGAAAAAAAAACTCTTCTCAATAATCTACCTATAAATGAATATTCTCTCTAATTAAACGCCGCTTGTCAAACCACAAGATTTGCTGAAAAGGATGAAGATGACGCGGAATGTTTAAGGCTGTAGGCTAAGGTATTGCATGGGCGCGGCAAGCAGCGTTCCTGCCGCCTACCGCCTACAGCCTGAAAAGCGTTATTCGTACATTTCATCAATCAGGTTTTTGTATTTCTGGTTTACGATTTTTCGTTTGACTTTGAGAGTGGGCGTGAGTTCGCCGGTGGCCTGGCTGAAGTCGTGGTCGAGTATCTTGAATTTTTTAATCTGTTCGTATCTTGCGAGGTGGGAGTTTTTTCCCGCAATGGCCGCTTCGGCGCGTTTCATGATTGCGGGGGCCCCGATCATCTCGTTGTAGGGTTTCCCTGATAAGCCCTCTTCCTCTGCGATGCGTTTGACCTCTTCCTCGTTGAGGGTAATAAGGGCGACGCAGTAAGGGCGCCGGTCTCCGATGATGACGACCTGGCTGAAGAGCGAGTCGGTTTTGACGAGATTTTCTATGTTTTGGGGGGCGATGTTTTTTCCGCCTGCGGTGATTATGAGGTCTTTCTTGCGGTCGGTGATGACGAGCAATCCGTCCTCATCAAATTTTCCCACGTCGCCTGTGTACATCCATCCGTCAACGAGCGATTCCGCAGTGGCCTGCGGGTTCTTAAAGTAGCCCATGAAGACGTTGGGGCCGCGGACGAGTATTTCACCGTCCTCGGCTATCTTGACGTCTACGCCCGGCAGCGGCTTGCCGACAGTGCCCGGCTTGATGCAGCCGGGGTACGTCATGGTGGCGGGCGCGGTGGTTTCGGTCATGCCGTAAGCCTCGATGATGGGCAGCCCCGCGCCGTAGAAAAACTCGGCGATCTCCGCCGCCAGAGGGGCGCCGCCCGATCCCAAAAATTTTATGCGGCCCCCCACAATTCCGCGCAGCTTCCTGAAGACGAGCGCGTCCGCGGCGGCATGCCTGATCCTCAGCCCCGGCCCGATCCTCTGCTTGCGCGAATGCTTATAAGCGTATTCCCGCGCCGCTTTGTTGGCCATGCGGAATATCCTCGCCTGGACAGGCCCCTTTGACTCCGCCATTGTCTGGATGCGCGAATAAATCTTCTCATAGACCCGCGGCACGCCTATCAATATCGTGGGGCGCACCTCGCCGAGGTTCTGGGAGAGCTTATCAATGGACTCGGCGAAATTGATTGTCCCGCCGATGACAATTGTGCTGAAAAACACGTAATGCTCCAGCAAGTGGGCGAGATCGGAA
>Ga0209777_10000695_pt1 | contig 52990 bp, 47 predicted proteins | sample FrelakmetHBP12HB_FD_187147 | JGI IMG/M metagenome (GOLD analysis project Ga0209777, IMG submission 187147) | Freshwater lake sediment microbial communities from the University of Notre Dame, USA, for methane emissions studies -HBP12 HB (SPAdes)... | ecosystem: Environmental > Aquatic >...
ATCTCTGCCGAGCCCGACCGTGTAGATCCGAACCCCTTGACTCGCGGCCGCCTGCGCGGCGGCCATCGGGTCCGGCGATTCGTTGTTCTCGCCGTCGCTGAGCAGGACGATGGCGGCCGGGGCGTGCGTTCCGGCGGGCACCGGAGTAGGAGTGGCCGTGGCCGTCGGCGCGGGCGACGCGTTCGTGTAGTAGTCGTTGGCCCAGGGCCCCGCCTCCGCGATGGCGATGACCTTGAGCGAGGCGAGGATGCCTTCGGCGACGGAGGTGCCGCGCTCGGGGGTCAGGCGATCGATGGCCGACATGACCGACGCCCGGTCGTTGGTGGGCTGCTGGACCTGGATGCCCGAATCGCTGAAGGCGACGACGCCGATGTCGATAGTCCTCGGCTGCCGCGCTACGAAGTCCTTCGCCGCGGCCTTGGCGGCGGCGATGCGTGTCGGCTGGAGGTCGGTGGCGCCCATGCTGGCGGAGACGTCGAAGGCCAGGATCACGGTGCCCTCCTGCCGAGGCAGGCTCACGACCGCCTGCGGCCGGGCCATTGCCAGCGACATGGCGACCAGACCGAGGGCCAGCAGGACCGCCGGGATTCGACCCGTAACGCCCACCGGCCGCCGGGTCACGCCGCCGGCGAGGCCCGATCCGCCGTATTTCGCCAGACGACGGCGCCGCGTCACGTCCAGGTATCGATAGAGGATGAAGCCGATCGGGATCAGGGCCAGCGTGAGGAGCATCGGCGGCCAGATGAACGACATGATTACCTCCGGCGCCGACGGCGGATCGTGGCCATGCGCACGATCGCGCGCACGAGGTCGTCTTCGGTGGAGAGCGAGAGCGCCTCGACACCGGCCCGCTTGAAGGCGCCGTGGACCTCGGCCTCGCGCCGGGCCGCCGCCTCCCGGAAGCGGCGCCGGAAGCCGGCATCGTGGGTGTCCACGTACATCTGCTCGCCGGTTTCGGCGTCCTCCATGATCAGCGAGCCGACGTCGGGCAGCTCCACCTCACGTGGGTCGAGCAGCCGGACGGCCACGACCTCGTGCCGGCGGTTGAGCAGGCTCAGCTGCCGCTCCCAGCCGGGCAGGCTGATGAAGTCGGAGATGATGAAGACCAGCGAGCGGCGCTTGACGGTTCGTTGTCCGGCCTGGAGCAGCGGGGCCAGGTCCGTGAAGGGAGCGTGCGTGAGGCGCGGCTGGCGGAGCAGGTCGTCGATCATGCGGAGCACCTGGTCGCGTCCGCCGCGGGCGGGGATTGTCCGCTCGATCTTCGTGTCGTAGAAGATCGCCCCGACCCTGTTGCCGCGCCGGGTCAGAACGCGTGCGAGCGTCGCCACGAAGTCGATCAGGACGGTCCGCTTGGCGCGCTCGGAGTCAACGCTGCCGAAGTCGACCGACGGGCTCAGGTCCAGCAGGAACCAGGCCGTGACCTCGCGGTCCTCGACATACTCGCGCACGTACGGCGTGTCCATCCGCGCGGTGACGTTCCAGTCGATCGAGCGGACGTCGTCGCCGGGTTGGTATTCGCGCAGGTCGATGAGGTCAACCCCGTTGCCGCGGAAGAGGCTCCGATAGTCGCCCTGCAGGACGCCGTCGAGGCGGCGAATGACTTTCCAGTCGAGGCGCTGGAGGATCTTCTCCGGGGCGGTCAGGGTCCTCGCCGGGGCGGTAGGAGATCGGCTCGCGACGCCGGTGGGCCGGGGCACGCTCGGCCCGATCGGCTCGCCCTGGGGCACGAAGGTCACGGCCGGAACGAAGAGCGGCCGGACCGGCCGGTTCAAGCTGCGCGCGGGGCGCGGACGCTCCTCGCGCTGGACGGCCGGCGCCGCGGAGACGACGCCGGCGTCGGTGTCGGTCCCGGCGTCCGGCGATGCGCCGGCCGAAGGGGTCCAGACGAGGCCCTCAGACTCCGCGGACGTGGGAACGCTCCCGGAGCGGCACCACCGGCGCCGGAATCCGCTTCAGGACCGTCGACAGGACGTCGTCGGGGGTCACGTTGTCGGAGAGGGCTTCGAACGAGAGCACGAGCCGGTGGCGCATCACGTCGCGGGCCATGTCGAGCACGTCCTGCGGCAGCGCGTAGTCCCGGCCTCTGACGAAGGCGAGGGCGCGGGCGGTGAGGATCAGGTTGATCGAGGCCCGGGGGCTGGCGCCGTAGGTGATGTACTTGTCCAGCTCCGGCATGCCGTGGGTGCCGGGAGATCGTGTCGCCGTCGCCAGCCGGACGGCGTATTCCATCAGGGCCGGATCGACATATACGCGGTCGGCCTGCTGCTGGAGGTCGAGCAGGTCCCCGGTCGAAAGCACCTTCTGCACTGGATCGAGCTTGCCGGTCATTCGCTCGACGATGACGAACTCCTCGGTCGCGCTCGGATAGCCGACCAGGATCTTGAGCATGAAGCGGTCGACCTGGGCCTCCGGCAGGGCGTACGTGCCCTCGGTCTCGATCGGGTTCTGGGTGGCCAGGACGAGGAACGGGTCCGGCACCTTGTGGGTCTCGTGGCCGATCGTGACCTGCCGTTCCTGCATTACCTCGAGGAGCGCGCTCTGGACCTTGGCCGGGGCCCGGTTGATCTCGTCGGCGAGCAGCAGGTTTGTGAACACCGGGCCCAGCGACGTGTTGAACTCGCCGGTCTTCTGGTTGTAGATCCGCGTGCCGATCAGGTCCGCGGGAACCAGGTCGGGGGTGAACTGGATGCGCCTGAACTCGCCGCCTATCGCCTCGGCCAGGGTCCTGATGGCCATCGTCTTGGCCAGTCCCGGCACTCCTTCGACGAGCAGGTGGCCCCTGGCGAGCAACGCCACGGCCAGCCGTTCCAGGAGGTGGTCCTGGCCGACTATCACCTTCTTCACTTCGTAGAGGAGTCGTTCCGTCGGCGCCGCGGGCACCGTCTCGGCCTGTGTGGTCACGGGTTTCTACCTCCTGGGTCGGTGCCTAGTCCAGCGGCAGGCCGGCGGCTCCGCCGGCCGTGGCGATCGGCACGGCCAGGCCGATGCCGATGAAGACGTCCTGGTTGGTGGGGTTGATGAGAGCATCCACGATGCCGATGACCTGGCCGTAGCGGTTGACCAGTGGACCGCCCGAGTTGCCGGGGTTCACGGCGGCGTCGAACTGGATCAGGCCCTGCAGCGTGGGACCGTTGTTGGGAAGCTTGTAGGCACGGTTGAAGCCGGAGATGACTCCGGACGTGAACGAGCCGGTGAGGCCGAACGGGTTGCCGACGACGAAGGCCTCGCTGCCGACCTGGACGCTCCGAAGGCTGCCGAGCACGGCCGGCTGGATCTTCGCCGGGGGCTGGGTCGCGCGCAGGACGGCGATGTCGGTGGTTGGGTCGGAGCCCTGGATCAAGGCGGGCGACTTCGTGCCGTCGGCGAACGTGACCTGGATGGCGGTCGCGTCGGCGACCACGTGCAGGCAGGTGAGGATGTCGCCGGCATGGTCGACGATCACGCCACTCCCCAGGTTGCCGTCGGCCGTGCCGACGCCGCCCGGCGTGGGGGAGTTGGAGGGGGCGGGGGCGCTGGGGGCCGGCGAGCCGGCCGCGGCCGAGCTGCCCGGGGCGGCGGACGTACCCGGAGCGGCGGAACCGCTCGGGGCCGGGGAAGCGGCGGCCACCTGCGTCTCGACGAGCACGATGGATGGCGCCACGGACTGGTAGGCGAGCTGAGAGAACGCGGGGCCGGGGGTAATCGAGGCGATCGCCGAGGCAACGCTCCTGGCTACGTCCTGGTTGGTCAACGGCTTCGGCCCGGGCACCATGACGCCGTACAGGACGCCGGCGATCAGGGCGGCGCCAATCCCCAAGGCGAACGGCCCGGCCCAGCGTGTCCCGGCCCGCACGCGTGCGAGCCGCTGGGAACGGGCCCGACGCACGGGCGGCGGTGGTGTGTCCTGGGGCAGTGTCATGAACCAACCCGGCTCGCGGTCGGTCTGTCGGCCCGATCAGGGAGCGTTCGAGCCGTGGGCGGATATTCCGCCTTCGACAGCCTCGACCATCTTCCTGAAACGCGCATGAATACGGGCGATTCGGCGGCGGCCGGCCCGCAGGCCGGGATCAGGGCCCAAGCACCCGCGTCTGAACGGCGCCCAGTCAGCTCCCGTACAGCTCGGCCGAGGAGAAGACTGCCGAACCGTCGGTTCCTCCGACGACCACGACCTGACTATGGAGCACAAGGACGGCTGCGGCGTTCTTGCGGGCCGTGCCCATCGACGTGGTCGCTGTGAACGTGCCGGCGCTCGGGTCGTACAACTCGGCCGAGGCCAGGGTCCCCGACCCATTGGCTCCTCCGGCGATGAGGACCAGGTTGTTGGGCAGCAGCGTGGCGGTCTGGCCGGTACGGGCCGCGCTCATCGACCCGGCCGGGGTGAATTCGCCGGTCGCGGGGTCGTAGAGCTCGGCCGAGGCGGCATTCGCCGACGGGTTGGTTCCTCCCGCGATGAGAACCTTGTTGTTGGGCAGCAGCGTGGCGGTGTGGCCGATGCGGGACGCGCTCATCGACCCGGTCGTCGTGAACTTCCCGGTTGCCGGGTCGTACAGCTCGGCCGCGACGAGGGCCGCGGAACCACCGTTCCCGCCAACGATCAGAACTCGACCGTCCGCAAGCAGCGTGGCGGTGTGACCATAGCGGGCCGTCTTCATCGCGTTCGGTCCAGCCGGGCCGGGCGTGGACCCCTGGACAACCGTGATGGCATTGGCATGCGGGTCGTACAGAAATGCCGAGCCGAGGGTCCCAGCCGCATTCTTCCCGCCCACGACCAGGACCCGACCGTCCGCCAGCAATGTAGCGGTGTGGCCGGAGCGGGCCGTGTATCCGGGGACACTCTGGGCGAACGTGCTGGTTTGCGGGTCGTACATCTCTGCCGACATCTGGTAGTTGCCCTTCAGGTCGCTTCCTCCCACGATCAGCACCCGACCATCCGCGAGCAGCGTCGCGGTGTGGCCGGAGCGGGCTGACTTCATCGAATGAGTCCCGAGAAAAGTGCGGCTGTGCGGGTCGTACAGCTCGGCCGAGGCGAGAGCAACCGGACCGGCGCCTCCCGTGATCAGCACACGACCATTGGTGAGCAGCGTCGCAGCTTCGCCGCTGCGGGCCGTGTTCATCGATGCGATTGGTGTGAACGTGGCCGGCGTGGGCGTCGGCGTTGGGGTCGGCGTCGGCGTTGGGGTCGGCGCTGGTGTGGGGGTGGTTGAAGCCGTGGCCAACGGCGTCGCGGTCGGCGTTGGCGTTGCGGCCGCAGAGCCGCAGCCGACCACCGCGAGAGCGATGAGCAGACCGGCGACGGCGAGCCCGGCCAGACGGCGCAAACGGCGGCTGCTCGGTCGATGGCGTGCCATGTTGTTACCTCCCCCTGACAGCCTACGAAGACTCGATATCGCGGGCGTGCCCACGCAACCACGGTCGACCAGCCCGTCGTTCAGAGCCCCAGCCGGTCGATCAAACTGCATGTCGACAGTCTACGGTGACGGCCCTCGCGCATCCCTACACGTGAGCGCGCTCAAGTCCGTTGGTGGTCCTTCAGCCCGAGGCGGTAGCCAGCGTCGTCGGAGGCCACGGGAGCCAAGGAACCTGGGACGCGTCTAGCAGTTGGACCGCCAGGCCGCCGCAATCCGTCGGCGGGTCCGCCCGACGCGTGAGGTTGCGCCGGCATCGAGTCTACGCTTGGTACAACTCCGCGAAGACCGGACCGCCTCCAGTGATCAGAACCCGGCCATTGGCAAGCAGGATCGCGCTCCTGCCGATCAGCCCGGCCACCCCGGCTCCGACGAGGGCGACCTTGCGTGGCCGCGCGGGACCGAACTGTCAGGCGATCCCCTTGCGGATTACGTCGAGGTAGCCGTCGACCTTCTCGGTGGCAGTCTATTCACCGCCCTCAGCCGACCGCGGCCCCGATGCCGGCTTCAGCCACGACCGAGGCCAGGCCGCGGCGATGTTCATCTGTGGAGAAGTCGTTGAGAGGGTGACCCGGCAGGACGCGCTCCTCGGCCCGGCCGGCGCGGCGAAGGTAGAGGACCGGGTAGACGGCCCCCTCCGAGTTGGCCTCGATCGTGGCCGCGATGGCATCCGGTCCCCCGGCATCGAGGAAGTTCGCCAGCGGCGTGAATCCCTCGTCGGCGACGCCCCGGGTCGCATCCAGGCTGACGACGCGGGCCAGGTAGGCGCGCTGATGCCACAGCTCGGGCGCGAGGCGTATCTCGTCGAGCAGAAACGGCACGACCTCCGCCTCGGCCAGGCGGCGGCTCGCGTGCGGCACGCCGAAGTGCTTCTCGGCCAGGTGCCCCGCCAGCAGCCGGGCATTGTAGCGGGCTCCGTGCACCGCCCCCGAGTTGGCCGGCATGCCGTGCTTCTTGAGGCCGGCGGCACCCTGGCTGATCGTCCCGGCGAAGTAGATACCCGGGACGGTGGCGCTCTCCCAGAACGGGGTCTGGGCCGGCAGCCGGCTCGACCCGTATGTGGCCACGCCCAGCGCCGGCAGGTCGCGCAGCGGCGTCACGAAGCCCGTCGCGGCAATCGCCTCGTCCACCTCGAAGGTCACGGGGTCGCCGCCCGCGGAAGGCCGCACCGTAACCGTCAGGCCCTCGCCAGCCCGCTCGATGCGCTCGATCGACGCCTCCAGGATTCCCACGCCACCGGCCAGGACGTTGTCCTCGACCGGCTGAAGGTAGCGGGCCCGGATCCCCACCAGCGAGCGCGTCACCACCGACATCTTCGCGGGGCTCGGCGAGGCCAGGACGATCGACCGGGCCCACGGCAGCAGGCCGGTCGCAAGTTCGAACCCGGAGTTCTGCTTGCCGACGATGAAGATGCGCTTGCCCGCGTATGTCTCCGCGGGCCGGGTGTCGGCATAGTGCGGGACGAGGTCGAGCCCGGGAGTCGGCGGCGTGTACGGCTCGGCGACGCCGACCGCGAAGACGGCTACGCGGCACCGATATTCGCCGTCCGAGGTGGTCAGGACGAACCGGTCGCCATCGGGGCCCGGCTCGCGCCTGGTGGACTCCCAGCGGCAGCCGTAGCGAACCACGATCCCGGTGTGCTCGGTGAAGGTGACGAGATTGCGCTCCATCTCGGGGCGCGACGGGAAGTAGGAGGTGCCGTCCATCAAGCCCGCCTGCAGGGCCCGGTTCTCCGGCTCCTCGGCAAGGAGGCTGTTCCAGTCGTAGCGCTCGTAGGCCCGGCTGCCGCGCTCAACCGGGGCATACGGCTTGGTCCAGCTCAACAGTCGCTGGAAGAAGGGCCAGCGCCGGAACATCCCGCCCGGGGCCGGATCCGAAGAGATGACGGCGTGCTCGACGCCCAGGCGCCGCAGCGAGTAGCTCAGCTGCAGCCCGCCCGGGCCGCTGCCGACCACGACCAGCGGGTAATCGCCCGGTGGAAACGGCTGGTCTTCGCCCGCGCTGGGGCGGCTCGCATGGCGGCCGGCAGTCACGTTGGCTGAGGTCTCTGGCGCCACCGGGTTAGCCGCGAGACCGCATGGTGTTCCGGAGCCGGCGCGTCTGGTCCAGCAGCATCCGATACGTGACCGCGGGATGAGCGATCAGGAAGTCGCGCAGGGCCGGCGCAGCCAGGTGGAGGCAGCGCATCGAGTGGAGGGCTACGACGTCGGCTGACGGGGCATCGCCGAGGAGCGCCGAAACCTCGCCGAAGAAGTCTCCTCGGCCCAGCACCGCCGCCTCGCGGCCGCCGGCGCGGATGGCGACCTCGCCGTCGAGGATCACGTAGAAACCGGTGCCGGTCAGGCCCTCGCGCAGGATCCGCTCGCCCTCGCTGAACCAGACTTCCTCGAACGAGTGAGCCACGGCCTCCAGTTGGGCGCGCGACAGGTCGGAGAAGAGGGCCAGCGACCCTAGCTCGTCCGTGAGTTCCATGAGCTGGGCCATTCGACCTCCTCGGCGGGCGCGACCGGATGCCGCGAGCCCTGGAGCCCTTGTAACCCACGACCGGCCGGAGCACAACGACACGACCGCCCAGCGGCCCATCCGTTCCCGTGCGTGCGACTCGGTCCGCCCCTGGCGCGACGTTCGTTGACACCTCGCCGGCGCCCGATCAGCATCCGGCACCCGGGACAAGCCGACACCGCAAAGAGGAAGACCAGGATGGCGCTCACACCGGCGCAGCGCGCCCAGATGCTGGCGGGCGTCGGGCTCTTCTCCGGGGCGACCGAGAGCGGCCGGGCCGCCATCGCCGAGAAGGCCGTCGAGGTCGACTTCCCCGCGGGACACCGGATCGCCCGCCAGGGTGAGATCGAGACGGGCTTCTTCCTGATCGTGGCCGGTGCGGCCAGCGTAGTCCGCGACGGCGAGGTGCTGGCGAAGCTGGGGCCCGGCGAGTTCTTCGGAGAGCTGTCGCTGCTGGACCGCCGGCCCCGGATGGCGTCGGTGGTCGCCGACGAGCCGACCTCCTGCCTGGCCCTCTCCTCCTGGGACTTCGAAGCGCTGCTCGAGGCCGAGCCGGGTGTCGCCCTGGCGGTCCTGAGGGAAGTCGCGCGCCGGCTGCGAGCCGTCGAGACCGACCACCACGGCTGATCGATGCAGCCCACCGTGACCCTCCCGACCGGGACGGTCACCTTCCTCTTCACCGACATCGAAGGGTCGACCCGGCTGCTCCAGGCGCTCGGTGCCGGGTACCCGGACGTCCTGAGCGAGCATCACCGGCTGCTCCGCGGCGCGGTCGAGGCGGCGGGCGGCGTTCCGATCGGCTCCGAGGGCGACTCGCTCTTCGCCGCCTTCGACACTCCCACCTCCGCCGTCGGCGGCGCTGTTGCCGCCCAGCGGGCCCTGGCCGCCGGGAAGTGGCCCGACAGCACGGCCGTCCGGGTGAGGATGGGCCTCCACACCGGCGAGGGGCTCGTACGAGACGGGACATACGTCGGCATCGACGTCCACCGGGCCGCCCGAATAGCGGCCGCCGGCCACGGCGGCCAGATCCTGATGTCCGACGCGACCCGGGCCCTGGTCGCGCAGACGCTGCCGCCCGGTGTCGAGCTGCGGGATCTGGGGCGGCACAGGCTCAAGGACCTGGCCGAGCCGGAGCACATCTACGAGACGGTCATCGACGGCCTCGCCTCCGAGTTCCCGGCCCTGCGCTCGCTGGACGCGGCACCGAACAACCTCCCGACGCAGCTGACCAGCTTCGTCGGGCGCGCCCACGAGGTGGCCGAGGCGAAGCGGCTGCTGGCCACGACCCGCCTGCTGACGCTGACCGGCCCGGGCGGAACGGGCAAGACCAGGCTGAGCCTGCAGCTGGCGGCCGAATCGATCTCCGACTTCTCCGACGGGGTCTTCTTCGTGGCCCTCGGCACGCTCGAGGATCCCGACCTCGTGGCCCCGGCCATCCTGGTGGCGCTCGGCTTGCGGGAATCGCCGCACGAGCCGCCGGCCAGCAGGTTGATCGAATACCTCCGCGAACGGCACGTCCTCCTCATCCTGGACAACTTCGAGCAGGTCCTGCCGGCCGCAGCGCTCGTCGGCGATCTGCTGAAGGGCAGCAACGGCCTCTCGATCGTCGTCACCAGCCGGGCCACTCTCCACCTTTACGGGGAGCGCGAGTTCGCCGTCCCCCCGCTGTCGCTGCCCGGCGCCGGCGCCGACCTGGACCCCGCCTCGATCTCGCAATACGAGGCCGTGGCGCTCTTCATCCAGAGAGCCGCCGCCGTCCGGACCGACTTCCAGGTCACCGCCGCTAACGCCCCGGCCGTAGCCGAGATCTGCGGCCGTCTCGACGGCCTGCCGCTGGCCATCGAGCTGGCCGCGGCGCGGGTCAAGCTGCTGCCGCCCCAGGCTCTCCTGGCCCGCCTGGGCCAGCGACTCGACTCCCTCGAGGCGGGCTCGCGCGACCTTCCGGCCAGGCAGCGGACGCTCCGCGGAGCCATCTCGTGGAGCCACGACCTGCTGGACGTTTCGGCCAGAAGGCTCTTCGCCCGCTTCTCGGTATTCGTGGACGGGGCGAGCCTGGCCGCTGCCGAGGTGATCTGCGGGGATGCCGGCCTCGACGTCCTGGACGGACTGGCCGGCCTGGTGGATCAGAGCCTCATCCGACAGGAGGAAACCGACGGCGAGCCGCGCTTCCGGATGCTCTCGACGATTCGCGAGTTCGCACGCGAGCGTCTGGCCGAGAGCGGGGAGGCCGAGGTGATCGCCGAGCGCCACGCCGCCTTCTTCGTCGGCCTGGCCGAGACCTCGGCTCCCGGCTTCACCGGCCCGGACCAGAAGAGGCTTCTCGACGAGCTGGCCCGTGAGAACGGCAACCTCCGGGCCGCGATCAACTGGTCGATCGAACGGCCGGACGTGGAGACGGCACTGCGACTGGGGTCCGCATTGTGGCGGTTCTGGCAGATGCGGGGCATGCTCCAGGAGGGGGCGGCCGTTCTGGAGCGGATCCTGGCCGTGCCGGATCCCGAGAGCCGCCCGGTGTTGCGGGCGAAGGCCCTCGAGGCCGCCGGCAGCGTCGCTTACTGGCGGGCGGAGATGCCGACGGCCATGAGCTACTACGAGGCGAGCCTGGCCCTCTGCCGCGAGATCGGCGACAAGCGCGCCATAGCCAACGCCCTATACAACGTGGGGTTCCCGACACTCGTCTCCAGGGGCGACATCGACAAGTCGCGGCGGGCCTTCGAGGAGTGCCTGGCCCTATCCCGTGAACTCGGCGACGAGAAGATGGTCGCCCACGTGCTCTGGGGGTTAGGCAATGCCCACTACTTCGCCGGTGACAACGCGGCGGCCCGAGACACGCTCAGGGAAGACGTGGAGCTGCTCCGGGCCGCGGCCGAGCCGTTCAGCCTGGCGTGGGCACAACACACCCTCGGGCTGGCCTATTCAGGTCTCGGTGAGACCGTCACACAGTCGCAGCCGTTGTGGCGCGAGGCGTTCGAGCACTTCGCGGCGGTCGGGGACATCTCCGGGATAACCATCATGCTCGGCGACTTCGCCATCCTCGCCAACGCGGAAGGCGATCCAGTGCGAGCGGTCCGTCTCAATGCCGCTTCCGACCGGCTCGCGACCGCCGGTGGCACGGCGCTCGGGCAGATGGCGACCGGCATCATCTCCGTCGTCCCGGACGTCACCGGCATCGATCCCGCGGAGGTCGAGGCGGCGGCGGCAGAAGGGGGACGGATGACGGTCGACCAGGCCGTTGCCTATGCATTGAAGCGGGACGCCCAGAGTTGAACCGCAAGACCGGCACATTGCTCGCGGCGATCCTCGGGTCCTCGATCGTCTTCCTCGACTCGACCGTGGTGAACGTCGCCCTGCAGCGGATCGGCCAGGACCTTCCGAGCGGCCGCTTCGGCGTGCTCGAAGGCGAGTCATACGTCTACAACGCCTACCTGTTGAGCCTCAGCGCGCTCTTGATCCTGGCCGGCGCGCTGGCCGACGCCTACGGCCGCCGCCGGCTCTTCGTCATCGGCATGGTCGGCTTCGGGGTCTCGTCGGTCCTGTGCGGCCTGGCCCCGAGCATGGAGATCCTGATCGTCTTCCGGATCGTCCAGGGTGGGGCCGGGGCGCTGCTCGTGCCCGGCTCGCTCGCGCTGCTGACGAACACCTTCGAGGGGCCCGAACGAGGCCGCGCCTTCGGGCTGTGGGCCGCCGCATCCGCCGCGACCGTCATCCTGGGCCCGGTCGTGGGCGGGATGCTCGTGGAGACGGTCGGGTGGCGGGCCGTTTTCTTCCTGAACGTGCCGCTGATCGCGATCGCGTTGTGGGCGACCTGGCGGTACGTGCAGGAGAGCCGCGACCCGGACGCCGCGCGGTCGTTCGATTGGCTGGGCGCCGTCGTCGTGGGCCTGGCGGTCGGCGGCCTGTCGTTCGGGGCCATCTACGGCCAGCAGCACCAGTGGCACGACGGCGTCGGCCAGGTCGCCGTGGCCGTGGGAGCGGTCGCCGCCGTCCTGTTCGGGATCCTCATGGCTGTCCGGCCCAACCCGCTGGTTCCTCTCGGGCTCTTCCGCTCGCGGAACTTCTCGGTCACGAATCTCTCGACCTTCCTGATCTACGGCGCGTTATACGTATCCGGCTACCAGCAGTCGATCTTCAGCCAGGGAACGCTCCAGTACTCGGCCGCGGCGGCGGGCTTCATCGGCGTTCCGGGCGCTCTGCTGCTGGTCATCTTCTCGTCACGCGCCGGGGCGATGTCCGCTCGCCTGGGGCCGAGGCGGTTCATGGCGGTCGGCCCGGCGCTGATGGCCGCCGGGATCCTGTGGCTGGCCCGGCTGCCGTCGAGCAGCCCGGCCTGGAATCTCCAACCCGGTGATCCGGCCTCCTGGCTGCCGTCGAGCGGCTACCTGGTGGACTTCCTGCCGTCCACGATCATCTTCGGCCTGGGCCTGGCGATCACGGTGGCGCCGCTGACGTCGGCCCTCATGGCGTCCGTACCGGAGAACCGGGCGGGCCTCGGCTCGGCCGTCAACAACGCCATCTCGCGGGTGGGTCCGCAGCTCGCCGGGGCTCTCATCTTCGTTGCCCTGACGGGCGCCTTCTACGCCGATCTGTCGAGCAGGGCGCCCGGAATCGACACATCCTCCGAGCAGCTCCGCGCCCAGATCGCGCCGCTCAACAGGCCGGACCCGGCCGCCGCGCCCGCGCTCGTCCTCGCCGCCAACGAATCCTCTACCGACGCCTTCCACCTGGCCATGGGCCTTTCCGCCGGCTTGCTGCTGGCCGGCGCCGTGGTCAATGCCATCGGCATCCGCGACCCGGAGCGCGCCGGTGCCACGGTCGCCGCTACGGCCGCAGTCGCGGCCGGGGAGTGAGTGCAATGAGCGAAGCCGATAACCGCCGCGCGATCGATCGCTTTGTCAAAGAAGTGAGCGCCGGCAACGCCGGGGTCATGGACGAGCTCTTCGCCGAGGACACCGTGGTCGCATACCCGCAATCGGGCGAGGTCATCCGCGGCAAGGCCGACCTGAACTCGATCTACGCCGTTGCTCCCGGCCTGCCGAGGATCGCGCCCTACCGAACCACGTCCTCCGGCGAGATCGTCGTCACCGAGGCGATCCTCGACTACGGCAGCGGCGACACCTACAACACGGTCTTCATCTTCGAGTTTCGCGGCGGCAAGATCGCCCGGCACACTTCCTACTGGTCGAAGCCGTTCCCAGCCCCCGAGTGGCGGGCGCCCTGGGTGACGATCGAGCCGCCCGGAGCGTAGGGGCAGGCAGGCGCACCGCCACGGGCCGGGCAACTGGTTCCGTGCGCCATGTGCAAGAAGTCCGCGGATCTGCCGGTCTCTGATGGGCGGCGTACACGGGATGCACATATCGATCGGTTCGGCCTGGGCGGACCACCCGGGTGCGCCGAAGGCTTGCGGCCCGCGCACGACTTCGGACCCTACACCCGTCGACGGTCGGCGCCATGCGCCCGACGCACAAGATCGACGCACCGAACGAGTCGGTCCGGGCCGACTGGTCCGTTATGTGCACCCGGCGCAAGCCGGGCCCTCCGCGGCCCTCGAAAACGAAGAGCGGCCTGCCCGTTGCCGGGCAGGCCGCTCGATCGGCGCGAGTGACGATCAGACGAAGCCGTTGGTCGTGAGCCATTCCTTCGCGATCGAGGCGATGTCCTTCTTGTCGAAGACGAACTCGGCGTTGAGCTTGGTCAGGTCGGCCGTGTTCATCCTGGCCGAAATGTCGTTGAGGATCTTCGAGAAGCTCGTCTTGTCTACCTTGGCCAGGTAGTCGTTGCGGACGAGCGGGGCGATATTGTCGGCCGGCTGGGTGTGCTTGTCGTCGGTCAGGACGACCCAGCCGTTCTGGGCGATGTCGGGCTGCGTGGAGCACAGCTCGCCGACATCCACCGTGCCCGCCTTGATGGCGTCGACCATCGGCTGGTCGCAGGCGGAGAGCGGCAGGGCTCCGGAGAGATCGACGCCGTAGGCGGTCTTGATGGCCGCGGCGCAGACCGGGTTGGTGGCGCAATCGGTGGCGACGCCGAACTTCAGCGTCGTCGCGACCGCGGTCAGGTCGCTCATGGTGGCCAGGTGCTTGCCGCCGGCCGTGGCCGCCGTCACGACGAAGGCATTCTGGTCGGCCGCCGGCGAGTAGTCGAGAACCGTGATCCCGCCGCCCTTGCCGGTGAGGATCGTCTGCAGAGCGGCCGCGTTGGCGGCCGGGTCGCCGGTGGTCTTGGTGGCATCGTAGTAGGCCAGGCCGCTGCCGATGTACTCGGGCTTGAGGTCGAACTGGCCGCTTTCAAGTGCCGGCGCTGAGACTTTGCGAGTCCCGATGCCGATGCCGGTCCGATCGACCGTGTAACCGTTGTGCTCGAGAGCCTGGCCGTAGATCTCGGCCATGAGCTTGGATTCGTAGAACCCGTCCGAGCCGATCTTGATGGTGGGCTTGGCGGCGGTCGGAGCCGCCGTTGGTGTGCTGCCGCCCCCACCCGTCGAGCAGGCGCTCAACAGCACCAGCATCGACGCCCCGAGGGTAAGCATGCGGAATGGCCGCATTGGGTGTCTCCTCCTGTTGTCGCCGCGCCATCCCGTAATCGGTGCAGTCATGGCGTTCACCGACTATATGCCCGAACGCGCCGGCGTCCGAACCGCCGTCCGCCTGGTGCGTTCGGCGGCCCTGGCGGCGCCTCGCCGGCTCAGCCCGCGGTGCGGCCGGACAACCCGGGCGAGGTCAGGCGCCGTTCGAGAAGCGTGAAGAGGCCGAGGGTCGCCAACGCGAGCGCGGCCACGAGCACGACTCCGCCGAACAGCTCTCCGTTGTCCTGGTTGGCGTCGCCGAGGACGATCAGCCGGCCCAGGCCCCCAAACCCGAACGTGGCCCCGAGCGTCGCCGTGGCTATGACCTGGACCGCGGCGGAGCGTAGCCCCGTGGCCAGTACCGGCAGGGCGATGGGAATCTCCACGCCTGCCAGGATCTGGCGCTCCCTCATGCCCATCGCCCGCGCCGCCTCCACGAGGTCGCGGTCGACGCCGGCGACGCCCTGGTAGGCGTTGACGAGGATCGGCGGCCCGGCCAGCACGACCATGGCGATCAGCGTCGGATACAGCGTGAAGCCGAGGTTGGCGTCGAGCACGGTGGTGAACGGAACGAGCAGCCCGATCACGGCGAACGACGGGAGCGCCCGCCAGGCGTTGGCCGATCCGACGATCCACCACGAGAAGCGGCCGGTGTGGCCGATCCACAGGCCCAGCGGCAGCGCCACCAGGGCCGAGAGCACGAGCGAGACGCCGCTCAGTCCAACGTGCTCGAAGAGCCGGATTGGAACGCCGTTGGGCCCCTGCCAGTGCGCGGGGTCCGCCAGCCAGCCGCCGGTGGCCGCGATCAGGTCCATCGCGCCTTCTCCGTCCGCCGTGACGCCCACGGCGTGAGAAACCGCTGGAGCAGCACGAAGCCCAGGTCCGCGACGACTGCCAAGCCGATCGAGAGGAGGCCGCCGACCAGGATCTCGGTGGCGAAGTGGCGGTGATAGCCGTCCAGGATGTAGTAGCCCAGGCCGCCCAGACTGTCGCCGAGAATGGCGGAGACGGTGACGAGGCCGATGGTCGAGACGCTGGCCAGGCGCAGGCCGGCCACCACCAGGGGAACGGCGAGCGGCAGCTCCACGCGCCACCACCGCTGGCCGCGGGTGAAGCCCATACCGTCGGCGGCGTCGAGCACGTCCCAGGGCACGCGGTCAAAGCCGGCCACGATGTTCGGCACGAACAGGACGAACGTGTACAGGATCAGCGGGATCTCCGCGGTCAGGACCGTGAGACCGGTCACGGGGACGAGGGCGGCGAAGAGGGCGAAGCTCGGGATGGTGTAGGCGGCCGTTGCCAGCAGCGTCACGAGTGGATAGATACGGCGCCGCCTGATCGAGAGGGCCGCCAGCGCGAACGAGATCGCGAAGCCGAGACCGACGGCGATGCCCGCCAGGTAGAGGTGCTGGCCCATCCGATCCGCGATCGGCCCGAGGTGGGCGAAGAGCCAGTCCCAGCGAACCAGCGGTTCACCACTCATGAATCGGCGCCTGTGGTGGTTCTGGCGTCGCCTCCGGCGGCGCCGGCTTGACGCCGACCTGGGTAATCGTCGGCCAGTGCGCTGGCGATGGCGTCCACCGTCACGAAGCCGCGAGGCCGGCCGGCCTCGTCGAGAGCGATGCCGCCGCGCGCGGCCGCCACGAGCAACACCGATAGCGCGTCGCGGAGCTTGGTTTCCGGGCGGAACGCGGGCATGCCCAGTGGGTCCGGCGGCGGTTCCAGCTTCAGGTCGCCGATCGTGACGAGCGAAAGGCGCTTGAGGCCGCGATCGGCTCCGACGAAGCGCGCCACGAAGTCGGAGGCCGGATGGGCCAGGATCTGGTCGGGCGGCCCGAACTGGGCGAGGCGGCCGCCCTCCTCCATGACCGCGATCAGGTCGCCCATCTTGATCGCCTCGTCGATGTCGTGGGTGACGAAGAGGATCGTCTTGGCGAGTTCGCGCTGGAGGCGCAGGAACTCGTCCTGGAGACGCTCGCGCACGATCGGGTCGACTGCGGCGAAGGGCTCGTCCATGAGCATGAGCGGCGGATCCGCGGCCAGGGCGCGCGCCACGCCGACACGCTGCCGCTCGCCGCCGGAGAGCTGGGCCGGGTAGCGGCCCCGATAGTGCGCCGGGTCCAGCCCGACCAGCGAGAGCAGCTCGTCGGCACGGGCACGCTGCCGGGCCTCGTCCCAGCCGACCAGGGCCGGGATCACCGCCACGTTCCGACCCACGGTGAGGTGCGGAAAGAGACCGACCTGCTGGATCACGTAGCCGATCCGCCTGCGCAGCGCCGTCACGTCCTCGCCCATGACGTTCGCCCCGTCGAGGAGGATCTCACCGGCCGTTGGCTCGATCAGGCGGTTGACCATCTTGAGGCTGGTCGTCTTGCCGCAGCCCGACGGTCCCACGAGAACGCAGATGGCTCCGGCCGGGACCTCGAACGAGAGGTCGTTGACGGCCCCGCGGGCTCCGATGCCGCTCGGCCCGGCCGGCGCACCAGCGGCGTCGCCGTACCGCTTGGTAACGCCCCGGAACTCGAGCGAGGCGGCGCGGGCGCGGCCCGCCGCCGGGGCGGTCATCGGGCTCCCTCACGAACGATCCTGGCGGGCGTCTCCATCATGAGAGCAGGTTAGCGCCCGGGAGGACTGCGAGCGCCGGGAGATTTGCTGCCGATGCACGATCCGGCACCTCGGGGACGGCCGCGGCGGCCGGGGCTCCCCGGCTGCCCGGGCTCAACAACCGCTCAACAGGGTGGGCCCGATGTGATCGCACCGACACCGCTCGGGACTAGCATCGAATCGATGCATATTGCGCTGGCGGGCAGGCGGCTGCCCGACATGGCTCGTACGACCCGAGTGATCGCGTCGATCGCGGGGGCCCTCCTCGCGGCTTCGGTCGCGATTGCGCTGCTGGCGAGTCTCGGGGTCACGCACGCGGCGCCGGTCTACCTGCTCGCGGTCGTTGCCATCGGCATGCGCTGGGGGACCCTGCCGGCAGTCGCCACGTCAGTAGCAGCGTTCCTCGCCTATGACTTCCTGTTCGTCCAGCCGCTGTACACGTTCACCATCAACAGCCCCGAGGAGTGGCTCAACCTCTTGCTCCTGCTCGCGGTCGCGGTGGCCATCGGCCGGCTAGTCGCCATCCAAGCCGATCACGCCGAGCAGGTGGCCCAGAGAGCCAGGGAGGCCCAGGCCCTGTTCGGCATCAGCCGCGCCCTCGCCGAAACCCGTACCGTCGAAGAGGCGGCCCCGATGGTGCTGGAGCGCCTCGCCGCCGCCACGGCCATGGACCGGATCTGGTTCGGCCTGGGACCGACCCCGGCCGACGAGAAGACGATCGCCGACACGGCCCCGAGAGAGCCACTGCCGATCGCGGCCTGGCAAGTCGTGCTCCAGCGATCGCCGGGGGACGAGCCGGCGAGGTGGGCCCGCATGCACTTGGCCACGGCCATGGTCCGTCGCAAGACCGGCCGCGCCACGGTCCACCGCGTCCGGGTCGAGGCGTCGGGCGAGACGCTCGGTTCCGTGTGGGCGCTGCGGGCCCGTGACGAGCGCGAGCCAAACCGTGCGGAAACGCGGATCCTCTCGGCCGCCGCGGATCAACTCGGTCAGGCTGTCGTGCGCGACCGGGCCGACCAGGAACGGACGATGGCCGAGATCGCCCGGCGTAGCGAAGCGCTTAAGACGGCCCTGCTCGACTCCGTCTCCCACGACCTCCGGACACCGCTCGCAACCATCCGGGCCGCCGCGGGCAGCATGCTCGACGAGTCCGTGGCCTGGACCGCGGCGGACCGGCGGGAGGCCTTCCAGGCGATCGACGCCGAAGCAGAGCGAATGGGCCGGCTCGTCCGCAACCTGCTCGACCTGAGCCGAATCGAGGGCGGGGCTCTCCAGCCGGAGCTGGAGCCCTGCGACCTGGACGACCTGGTGCAGCAGGTGGTCAAGCGGCTCCGGGCGACGACGAACAAGAACGTGCACGTCGATCTGCCCGACTCCCTGCCGCCCGTGCTCGCCGATCAGCTCTACCTGAGCCAGGTATTGGCCAACCTGATCGAGAACGGCATACGCCACGGGGGCGACACCATCAATGTGACCGCCCGGCAGCTGAAGGACGGGCCGGTCGAGGTCACCGTCGAGGACGACGGCGCCGGCGTTCCCCGCGCCGCTCTGCCTCACCTCTTCGAGAAGTTCTACCAGGCCGGGCCCCCCGGCGAAGGCAAACGGCGCGGCATGGGGATCGGCATGACCGTCGTCGAGGGCCTGACCCGGGCGATGCGGGGCGAGGTCTCCGCGGGTCGCAGCGACCTTGGCGGCCTGCGCGTGAACGTGCGGCTCCAACCCGCGTTCGTGCCGGAAGAAGCGGCCGTGCCTGATCCCAGGGGCGATCGAGCGGAGGCGGAAGCCGGCCTGCCCGGGACGGCAACGCGGTGAATGGTCCGACGCTGCTGATCGTGGAAGACGAGGAGCCGGCCCGGCGCGCCCTGGCGGACTACCTCGAGCGGCGCGGCTACGAGGTCTACCCGGCCTCGACGGCCCATGAGGCGATCCGCTTGTGGGATGCCCATCGCGCCGACGCGGTCCTCCTGGACCTGGGCTTGCCCGACCTCGACGGCGTGGACGTCATCCGGCGCATCCGGCGCGAGGCAACGACTCCGATCATCATCCTGTCGGCCCGGGGCGACGAGCGGGACAAGATCGCCGGCCTGGAGGCGGGGGCGGACGACTACCTGACCAAGCCCTTCGCGATGGACGAGTTGAACGCCCGAATTCGCGCAGTCCTCCGGCGTGCGGGCGGCGCCGGCGCGGACCCTGCCGGCTGCCTGAGGCTCGGGCCGATCGAGCTCGACGCCACCAGGCGCGAGGTCCGCGTCGCCGGCGGACTCGTCCGGCTGACGCCGAGAGAGTACGAGCTGCTCAAGGTCATGCTCTCGAACCAGGGCCGCGTTTTGACGAAGGCCCGGCTGCTCCGGGCTGTCTGGGGACTCGCCTACGCCGGCGAAAGCGCCTACCTGCACGTCTACGTCAACCGGCTGCGCCGCAAGCTGTCCGCGGCCGCGCCGACCGGATCACTCGAGGGCCTGATCGAGACCGAACCCGGCATCGGTTACCGGGTCGCAGATCATGAGTCGCGGTCGCTCAGGACGGAGCCGCGTCTCGAGTCCTGAGCCTGCCGCCGACCGAGCCGGTAAGCACGAACCAGGACACCACCCCACCGGCGATGGCGACTCCGCCCGCGCCGACGAAGAAGGCCGTCGGCCCGATCGAGCCGTAGGCGATGCCGCCGATCACGCTCCCAAGGACGGCCCCGAGGCCGGTCGTAGAGCCGACGACCAGGACCTGGCCGGTCGTTTGCAGCTTCTCGGGGAGCAGTCTCGGAACGAGCAGGACTCGCGCCGCGGTCAGCGATCCAAAAGCCAGGCCGGTGACGAGGCGGGTGGCGTTGATCGCGATCGCGGAGGGCAGGATTCCCCAGGAGGTGACGCAGAGGCCGTACAGCACCAGCGATATGGCGAATAGCCACCGGAGCCCGAGCCGCCGGCCGATCCAACCCGCAGCGACCAGACCCGGGATCTCGGCTACCGCGGCGAGCGCGAAGGATATGGCAACGTCGGAGGGCTGGCCGCCCAGCTCGACGATACGGATTCCGACGAAGGCCAGCGCCGCCTGCATCCCGGCGAAGGCGATGGCAAATACCGCTAGGACCAGCCAGAGGCGAGGCTGGACCGCGAACGCCCGCCCGATCGAGCCGAGGCGGCCCGCCGGCTCGCCTTCCGTCCTGCGCGCGCCGGGCCCCGCGGATCCGGCGCTCCGGCCGCCGACTCGGCCAACCAGCAGAAACGCCAGGCCCGCCCAGACGAGAAAGACGCCGGGCGCGGCGCCGTATCCGACCCAGCTGTAGAGGAAACCGGCAATGACGATGGCCACCGTGAAGGAAAGGCTCGCATGGGCCCGCAGGGCGCCGTACTGGCGCTCCGGCGCCGGGAGCTCCGTCACGGCAAGCGCGTCGACGAGGCCCAAGAAGAGGCTGGCGAAGATCGTGAAGCTGACAACGACCGAGGCGACGACGACCAGCGGAAGATCCAGCATCAAACCCGCGGCCGAGCCGGCGGCGATGAGGAGCCCAACCCGGAAGGCCCTCGCCCGGCCCAGCATCACGTCCGCGACGTGTCCCCAGGCAGGGACCACGAACGTGGTCAGGAGCGCCGCGATGGAAAGCGTCAGTCCAATGGCCGCCGGCGAGAGGCCTCGCTCCTTGAGAATGACCGGCACGAACGGCGCGATCGATGCGGTGGAGCAGCCGACGACGACGTAGATCGCCCGCAGCGTCCATGGCGTGGACCCCGCGTCCTGATCGCGCGCGCCCGGATCGTCGGTTCGGAGAGAGTCGGCGATCGCCATCGCTTCAAGTATGGGCACGCGGCTGTCTCGACGTTTAGACGACGTTTAGCGCTTCGTTCCGTCCGGGAGCCGCCGCCTCTTGGGGGAGGCTCGGATGCTTGAGCCATGGGACTCGATCGAACCAGACCAGCCGCAGCAGAGGGCGCCGTCGAAACACGCCGGCGGCTCACCTCGGAAGTCACGGAGGTCGAAGGCGCGATGGAACTCGTGGCGTCTGGAGCGGCCTCGCGAATCACCCTCTCGGGTCTGAAGTTCGGCGAGGAGCTGGCGCGGCGGTTTCGGCAAGATGCCCATTCCCGGGGTCTTCGTCTCGAGCCGATCCCCTGGCCGGAGGACGCGGGCTGCGATTTGATCGTGCGGAGGACCGATGACTAGCGGAGTCATCCCTGCCCGCGTACTGCTCGTCGAAGACGACCTGCCGCTGGCGACGATCATCTCCAAGCACTTGCGGGCCAGGGGCCACGAAGCCCAGGTCGCGGCATCGGCCGAAGAAGCCGCGGAGATCATCCGCGCGGGCTACCGGCCGACGATCGTGCTGCTGGATATCAATCTGCCCGGCGACTCCGGCTGGAGCTTCCTCCGGACCGGCACCCTGGACGCGGCCGGAAACCCGCCCGTCTTCGTCGTCAGCGCAACGGCCGTGCCTCCGGCGCGGCTTCGTGAGTTCGACTGCGCCGGCTTCCTGCCCAAGCCCTTCGCCGTTCCGACTCTCATCGAGATCGTGGAACGCCACCACGGCGAGGCGAACATGGAGAGCTTCATGGCCCGGGAAGATTTCGATGCTCATTGACCTGGCGATGGTCGCCCTCATGGCAGCCTGCCTGCTGTTCTTCATGGGTCTGATCTGGGTCTGTGAAAGGCTCGCCCAATGAACGTGCAGGACGTGCTGGGCGGCGTGATCGTCCTCTTCCTCGGCGTCTACCTGCTGTTCACTCTTCTTCGGGCGGAGAGGTTCTAGATGCTTCCGTCCCTGCCCGGCCTGCTCGAGGCCCTGAGCCTCTTTGCCGTCGTCCTCCTGCTTGCGCGGCCGCTGGGCGGCTACATGCACAAGGCGATGGGGGGCGACCGCGTCTTCCTCTCGCCCGTCATTCGGCCGGTCGAACGGGGCGTCTACAAGGTCATGCGCGTCGACGAAACGGTCGAACAACGCTGGCCGGCCTACGCGGTCTCGGTGATCGTCTTCTCGTTCGTTTGCATCCTCGCGCTGTACCTGCAGCAACGCCTCCAGGCGTATCTGCCGCTGAGCCAGGGCGGCACGGCAGGCATCGGTCCCGTGGCGCCGGACATGGCCTACAACACCTCGGTCAGCTTCGACACGAACACGAACTGGCAGAACTACCTGGGCGAGAACACGATGACGTACCTGACCCAGATGGCCGGCCTCGCCGTTCGCAATTTCACCTCGGCCGCCTCGGGCATCGCGGTGGCGCTTGCCCTGACCCGCGGCCTCGTCTGCAAGTCGTCGCCGACGATCGGTAACTTCTGGGTGGACATGACCCGCAGCATCCTCTACATCCTGCTGCCCATCTCGGTCGTGGCGGCGCTCTTCCTCGTCTCCCAGGGCGTCATCCAGACCTTCGCCAGCTCCGTCACGGTCCACACCCTGCAGGGCGCGACGCAGATCATCCCGCTCGGTCCGGTAGCTTCGCAGGAAGCGATCAAGGAGTTGGGCAACAACGGCGGCGGTTTCTTCAACGCCAACTCGGCGCACCCGTTCGAGAACCCGACAACTATCTCGAACTGGGTCGAGATGCTGCTCATCCTGCTCATTCCGTTCGGCCTGACGAACACCTTCGGCCGGATGGCCGGCAACGCCCGCCAGGGATGGGCCCTCGCCGCGGTCATGATGATCGTCCTGTCGACGGGCTCGCTGGTGGCGATGGCCAGTGAGGAACGGTCCAACCCGTCGCTTCCGGCGGCGGTGGCTCAAAGCATCGACCAGTCCGCGGGAAACATGGAGGGCAAGGAGGTTCGGTTCGGGCCCGACACCAGCGGCCTGTTCGCCACGGTCACGACCGGGACGAGCACCGGCGCGGTGGACTCCATGCACGACAGCTTCCTGCCGGTCGGCGGTCTCGTCCCGCTCTTCAACATCGAGCTGGGTGAGATCACGCCGGGCGGGGCCGGGGCAGGCCTGTACGGCATCCTCGTCTTCGCGATCATCGCGGTCTTCATAGCAGGCCTGATGGTCGGTCGAACCCCGGAGTTCCTCGGCAAGAAGATCGAGGCCTACGAGATGAAGATGGCGATGCTCGTCGTCCTCTTCCTGGCCTTCAGCATCCTCTTCTTCTCGGCGCTTGCCACGGCGACAACGGCCGGCCAGGCCGGGCCGCTCAACGGCGGCCCCCACGGCTTCAGCGAGATCCTGTACGCCTTCTCCAGCCAGACCGGCAACAATGGATCCGCCTTCGCCGGACTGACCGGCAACACCCTCTTCTACAACATCACCGGCGCCCTCGCCATGATGCTGGGCCGCTACGCAATGATGGTGCCGATCCTGGCAATCGCCGGCTCCATGGCCGCCAAGCGCCGCGTCGCCCCATCGCTGGGCACGTTCCCAACGACCGGACCGATCTGGGTCGGGCTGCTGATCGGCGTGATCATCATCGTCGGCGCCCTCACCTTCTTCCCGGCCCTGGCTCTAGGCCCGATCGTCGATCAGCTCATCAACAACGCCGGGAGACTCTTCTGATGGCGTTCGCAGTGAGCGGCGTCCGCCGCAAGCTCCTGGCACTCTCTGTGGTCGACACCGCCCGCGGAACCCGCCGCGTGGCCCGAGAAGACCGCCAGGCGGGCGCCGCCGGCGCTCCCCGGAACCGCGGCATCTTCGACCCGGAGGCGCTCCGAGGGGCGCTCGGCCCGGCGGCTCGCAAGATGCAGCCGCTCGAGCTGGCCAGGAACCCGGTCATGTTCGTGGTCGAAGTCACGGCCGCGCTGGTCACCTTGATCCTCGTGTCCGACTTCGTCGGGCTCACGAAGGCAGCCGCCAACGAAGTCGGCCGCTCAACCGGCTTCGAACTCCAGATCGCGATCTGGCTCTGGTTCACGGTCTACTTCGCCACCTACGCCGAAGCCCTGGCCGAGGCGCGCGGCAAGGCCCAGGCGGCGACCCTGCGCAAGACCCGCTCCGAGACCATGGCTCACCGCCGCTGCGACGACGGCTCTCTCGAGGATGTCGGCTCCTCGGCCCTGCGTTCCGGCGACGTCGTGGTGGTCCGCGAGGGCGAGACGATCCCCGGCGACGGAGACGTGATCGAAGGCGTTGCCTACGTCAACGAGGCGGTCATCACCGGCGAGTCGGCCCCGGTCCTCAAAGAGCCCGGCACGGACATCCACAGTAGCGTCACGGGCGGCACCACCGTCGTGAGCGACACGCTGACCATCTGCATCACCGCCAACCCCGGCGAGACCTTCCTCGATCGGATGATCGCGCTGGTCGAAGGCGCCAGGCGGCAGCGGACGCCGAACGAGATCGCCCTGTCCATCCTGTTGTCGGGGCTGACAATCGTCTTCCTGCTGGCGACCGCGACCCTGCGGCCCTTTGGCCTGTACGCCGGCGCGCCGCTCGGGATCGTTGTCCTGGTCGCGCTGCTGGTTTGCCTCATCCCCACCACGATCGGCGGCTTGCTCTCGGCCATCGGCATCGCCGGCATGGACCGCGTGGCACGTTTCAACGTCCTGGCCATGAGCGGCCGGGCCGTCGAGGCCGCCGGCGACGTGGACGTGATCCTGCTCGACAAGACCGGGACCATCACCTTCGGCAACCGGCTGGCGTCGCGGGTCGTGGCCTTGCCGGGCGTGACGGAACGCGACGCTCTCGAGGCGGCGCTGCTGACCTCACTCGAGGACGAGACGCCCGAAGGACGGTCAGTCGTGGAGCTGGCGCACAAGCGCCTGGCCGAGGTCGGTTCGGGCGGACCGGGCGCGGCGCCGGCGACCCCGTCCGGTTCGGACATCGCCACGGTGGTCCCCTTCTCCGCCGAGTCGCGGACGAGCGGCGTGATCCTCGCCGACGGCACGGTGGTCCTCAAGGGCGCCGTGGACGCCATCGTCGTGGCCCTCGACGGCGAGGCGCCCGCGGAGCTCATGACCCTCTCTGACGAGATCTCGTCCCTGGGCGCCACTCCACTGGCGATCCGCCGGAACGGCCGCCCGCTCGGGATCATCGAGCTGAAGGACACGGTCAAGCCCGGCCTCAAGGCTCGCTTCGACGAACTGCGGCGCATGGGCATCCGGACCGTGATGGTCACCGGCGACAACCCGTTGACCGCCAAGACGATCGCCGCCGAGGCGGGCGTGGACGACTTCATGGCCCAGGCCAAGCCCGAGGACAAGATCGCCCGCATTCGCGCCGAGCAGGCCGAAGGCCACCTCGTGGCCATGACCGGCGACGGTACCAACGACGCCCCCGCGGTCGCTCAGGCCGACGTGGGACTGGCCATGAACAGTGGCACTTCCGCCTGCAAAGAGGCGGCCAACATGGTCGACCTGGACTCGGACCCGACCAAGCTGATCGAGGTCATCGCCATCGGCAAGCAGCTCCTGATCACCCGCGGCGCGATCACGACGTTCTCGATCGCCAACGACGTGGCCAAGTACTTCGCCATCCTGCCGGCGATGTTCGTGGTGGCCTACCCCGAGCTGAACTCGCTGAACATCATGGGCCTGGCCCGGCCCGAGTCGGCCATTCTCTCGGCCGTCATCTTCAACGCCCTGGTCATCATCGCCCTCGTGCCCCTGTCCCTGCGGGGCGTCGCCTACCGCGCCGCGCCCGCGGCGGAGTTGCTTCGCCGCAACCTGCTGATCTACGGGGTCGGCGGCATCTTCGCGCCGTTCATCGGCATCAAGGCGATCGACCTGTTCATCACCGCGATTCACCTGGCCTAGGAGTCCACGATGCGAAGCTTCCTCAAGACTCAGCTCTGGCCGGCGGTTGCGATCCTGCTGGCATTCACCGTGATCACCGGCGTCGTCTACCCGGTCGTGGTGACGGGGATTGCCCGGGTCGTCTTCCCGAACCAGGCCAACGGGTCGATGATCGTCGCCGACGGCCAGACCGTCGGATCCAGCCTGATCGGCCAAGCTTTCGACGATCCCAAGTACTTCTCCGGCCGGCCATCCGCAGCAGGCGCTGGCTACGACCCGACGGCTTCCGGCGGATCGAATCTGTCCTCGACCAGCCAGAAGCTGATCGCCAAGATCTCGGCCCAGGTCGACGCGCTGCACAAAGCCAACGGCAACGCGCCGATCCCCGTGGACCTGGTGACGGCATCGGCCTCCGGCCTCGACCCCGACATCAGCCCGGCCGCCGCGGAGTACCAGGTTCCGCGCGTTGCCAGGGCGCGCGGCATGACCGAGGATCAGGTACGTGCGGTCGTGGCGCGCCACAGCTCCCAGCCGTTTCTCGGCTTCATCGGCGCGGCATCGGTCCACGTGCTGGAGCTCAACCTCGATCTGGATGGGCTGCTGAAATGACTACCGAACCGGCAGACCCGAAACGCCCAACCGGCGATCAGATGCTGGCTCGGTTGAACGCCGAGCGGAAGCCGGAGCGCGGACGGCTCCGGATCTACATGGGCATGGCCCCCGGCGTGGGCAAGACCTACAAGATGCTCGAGGAAGCCCACCGGCGCCACGACCGCGGCACGGACGTCGTCGTTGGCTTCGTCGAGACCTACGGCCGGCGAAACACGGCCGCTCTCCTGGACGGCCTCGAGACGGTGCCGCGGCGCCGCGTCGAGTACCGGGGCGTGGCCGTCGAGGAGATGGACCCAGACGCGATCATCGCCCGCCACCCGGCCGTAGCCCTGGTCGACGAGCTCGCCCACAACAACGTCCCCGGCTCGGCCCATGAGAAGCGCTGGCAGGACGTGGAGCTGATCCGCGATGCCGGCATCGAGGTCATCAGCACCTGCAACGTCCAGCACGTCGAGTCGATCGCGGACGCCGTCGAGACGATCCTGGGCGTGCCGGTCCGGGAGCGCATCCCCGACGAGGTGGTCCGGGCCGCCGACGAAATCGAGCTGGTGGACATGAGCCCGCACGCACTCCGCCAGCGGATGCGCCACGGTAACGTCTACCCGCCCGATCGCGCCACGCTCGCCCTGGAGCGGTTTTTCACCGAGGCGAACCTGACCGCCCTACGCGACCTATCGCTGCGATTCGTGGCCGGCAAGGTCGATGAGCAGCTCGAAGGGATCGTGAGCAAACTCGGTCTGCGCGTGGGTCCGGTGACGGAGCGCGTAATGGCCCTGGTGGACGAATCGACCGAATGCCGGCGGGCGCTTCGCCGGGCCGCCTCGATCGCCAGCGCGCTGCACGCTCCCCTGCTGGCCATCGCCGTCGAAACGCCGGGCATCGGCCTTTCGCGCGATCGGCAGCAGAACGTCCAGACCAATCTGGACTACGCCGTAGATCTCGGCGCGGAGGTCATCCGGGGCGAGGCATCGGACCTTGCCCGCGGGCTGGAGGAGGTCGTTCGGGACCGCCGTGTCACGCACCTCGTCCTGGTCCATCGCCCGCATCGCGGCCTTCACGTCGGCCGGGCCTCGCTGGCCGACCACCTGCTCGACGCCGTCCCGGGCCTGGAGGTACACCTGGTCGGCGCGCCGGCTGCGACCGGATCGAGTCACTGACCTCGGCCCCCACAATACCGGGGTGGCCCTAGTTGAGAAGGCGGAAGCCGGGCGCCAGCGATTTGACAATTGTAAAATCGCTGCCTATCGTGGCCGGATGGATCCACAACTTCTCGTGGCTCTTCGCGCCCTCGCCGATGCGTCGCGCCTACGACTGGTCGGGCTTCTGGCCGGGCGGCCAATGGCGGTCGAGGAGCTGGCCGCGGCCACCGAGCTTTCGGCCGGGACGGTCGTCCACCACCTCAAGCGGCTCGAGGCCGCCGGGCTGGTCGAGTCGCGGCCGCGCTGGCCCTACGTCGAGTACTCGCTGAGGGTTGATCGGTTGGCGGCGGTTTCGAAGCAGCTGGCGGGCCTCGAGCAGGCGGACGAACCCGGCGCCGAGCTGGCCGGTCCGGAAGGCCAGTCGCTACCCGCTTACGACGCGAAGGTGTTGCGGGCCTTCCTGCGCGATGGGCGGCTGGTTTCCATCCCGGCACAGGAGCGCAAGCGACAGGCTGTCCTGCGCTACCTCGCGGCGCGATGCTTCGCCGAGGATCGACCGTACCCGGAGCGCGAGGTGAACGAACGCCTCGGCCGGTATCACGAGGACGTCGCCGCCTTGCGGCGCTACCTGGTCGGAGCGGGCCTTATGACCCGTGCCGGCGGCGAATACCGGCGGGCCAGCTGAGCTGGTAGGGGAGGGAGGATTCGAACCTCCAACCGGGGCTGTATAAGAGCCATGCTCTAACCGTTGAGCTACTCCCCCGCCGGGGCACGATCGTACAACACGGCGCCAGAGGAGTAGAAGCCCGCCCCAAGGCCGTTGGCGCGGCCGAGCCTGGCCGTTCTACAGGGCCGACTTGCGCCAGATGCACATAACGGTCGTTTGTATGACGATCCTGTGCAGCAGACGCACATTTTCGACCAGAACGGCTCCCCGGGGGTCGAATACACGCACGGGGCGCACAGGACCGGCACGAATCGGTGGCAGGGCGCCGCGGAGACGCAGTTGTGTGCACTGGGCGCAAACAGGCCGCTGGCGGCGGCGTCTATCCGGCTACCACCTGCCGCGCCCCGCGCCCTCAGTCCACGCCCCCGCGCAGGACCTCGATCACGGGGCGATGCGGGATCGTCTCGGGCGTGTTCTCCGCCACCAGGGCCACGCCGTCCCGGAAGCGGCGCAGCTCGCCCTCGGTGTTGAAGAAGCCGACGCTGATGCGGATCGCGTCGAGCGGCGGGATCGATCGGGCGATGCACAACGTGCGCTGCGACAGCTCCTTGAGCGCGGGGGTCGCGGCCCAGCCGGCGATTCGGAACGTGACCAGGCCGGCCATGTTCTCGCGCGGCGTCAGGACGTCGACACCGGGCACCTCCGCCAGCATCGCGGCCGCCGCGCCGGCCATTCGGGCGATCCGGTCGTGGATCCACTGGAAGCCGACGTACATCGAGAGCCACGCCGTGCTCCGCGCGAAGCCGAGGACGGACGGCCCGTGGAAGCCGCCGTTCTCGAACCGCCGGGCGTCCGGCCAGGGCACCCCCTCGGCCGCCAGGTCCATTGATTCGAAGCTCCAGTAGCCGGCCCAGGCCATCCGCGGTCGATCGAGGATCGAATCGGCGCAGTAGACGGCGCCGGTGCCTTCGGGGCCGAGCAGCCACTTCTGGCCCGAGACGGCGTAGAGGTCGACGCCCAGCTCCTCGACCGATACGGGGATCGCCCCGACCGACTGAGCCCCATCGAGGGCGATCAGCGCGCCCCGCGAGTGGGCAAGCTCGGCGATCTCTCGGACGGGGAGCCGAGCCCCGGTGGCCCACGTGACGTGGGAAAGCGCGACCAGCCGCGTGCCCGCCACGACCGCCTGATCCAGCGCGACGAGGACGGCCGCCGCGTCGGCACCGTTGCCGATATCCGCGATGGCCAATTCCACCCCGTGTCGCTCGCGGACCGCCCAGAGTCCCCCGAGGCCGCCGGGATGTTCGAGGTTCGTGGTCACGATCCGGTCGCCGGACTTCCAGTCGACCGCCCAGGCCGCCACGTTCATCCCATCCGTGGCGGCGTGCGTCAGGGCGATATGGCCGGGGTCCGTCCCGATGACGCTGGCGATCGCGGCACGCGCCTCCGCCCGGCGCTCGAGAGCGTCCCTCCAGAAGTTGGCGTCGGCGCGGCCGGTTCGCAGCTCCCAGGCCTCGGCTTCGGCCATGGCGTGGGCGGTCTCCCGCGGCAGCGGCCCGGCGCTGCCCGTGTTCAGGTAGATGCCGGCGGCGGTGGAAGGGAGTGCTTCCCGCAGCGCCGGGATCTTCTCGTCGTCGGGGAGAAACGGCGTGACCACGCTTCGTATGATAGGCGGCAGTCGCGAGTGCCCCGCCAGGGGGCTCCGTCTCGCCGCCGCCGCGGCCCGTGACGACGGACCGGCGCGGCAAGTGGGGTGGGCAATGGAAGGTTTCTGGATGAGCGGATACGCCAGGCCCGAGCTGCTGGCCACACCCGAGTGGCTGGCCGAGAACATCGGCCGGCCCGGCTTCGGCGTCCTGGACGTGCGCTGGCGGCCCGACGGCTCCGGACGGCGGCTGTACGCCTCCGGCCACATCCCCGGCGCCACCTACCTCGACTGGCGGATCGATCTGGTCGAACAGGACGAGGACAGCGACGTCCTGCTGATGGCCGGCCCCCAGCGCGTGATCGAGACGCTGAAACGGGCCGGCATAGGGAACGGCATGGCGGCCATCCTCTACGAGGACCTGGGCATCTCCTACTCGGCCTGGGCTTGGTGGACGCTTCGCGTCTACGGCCTCGAATCGGCGCGGCTGCTGGTGGGCGGGCTGGACGGATGGCGGGCCCTCGGCCAGCCCGTCTCGACCGCCGCCGAGCTTCGGCCGCCGACCACATTCACACCGCACCTACAATCCCGGCTGCGTCTGGCGGCAAGCGACGTCAAGCAGCTCCTCGACTCGCCCAACGTCCAGATGCTCGACGCCCGTCCCCCGTCCGAGTTCGCCGGCCACGCGGGAGCCACGCGTCGCCTGGGCCACATCCCGGGCGCCCTGAACCTGCCCGCCGCGGCCACGAGCGATCCGCGATCCGGCCGGTTCCACGGCGCGGAAGAGTTGCGGGCCATGCTGCGTCGAGCCGGAGTCAGCCCGCGAAAGCGGCTGATCTGCTACGACTCGGCCGGACTGGGCGCATGCAAGCTGGCCTTCGCGCTGACGCTCATCGGCTGCGACGACGTGGCCGTCTACGACGGCGGCTGGGCCGAGTGGGGCGACCGGCTGGACCTTCCCGCCGAGCGCTGATCGGCGGGCGGAGCCGGAGGCGGCGGGCGGAGCCGGAGGCAGCGGGCAGCCGACGGCGATGCCGCGGCCGCCGTCCGTCCTGCCGCCTCTACCAGGGGTTCTGGGCGCCGCCGAGATCCGGCGTCTCGGCTCGCCATTCCGTGCCGGCCGCGATCGCGACGTGGGCGCGGGCCCGGTTCACGACGAGCAGGTCGACGTAGTTGGGCGATTCCCCGACGCCGTATGCCCAGTAGCGAGCCGAGGTCACGGGCACGAACCGGTCGCCGTAGGCGTCGAGAGCCTGGCGGAGCTCGGATTCGTAGGGCAGGTGGATCTGGCCTTCGATGGTGTACGGCGGGGCGATAAGGGTCGCGCGGACAGCCTGCTTGGCCGTTCTCCCCTCCGTCCCCGATTCCGTCGGTCCGCTGGTGTGCATGAAGAGCACGTCGGCCAGCTGGACCTGCGAGACGCCGGCGTCGGCTACGACGCGCCGCGACCCAACCTCCATGAACGTGGCATCCAAGAGGATCAGGTGGACCATGTCGGGCTCGTTGACCACGTCGGTCAAGCGGTGAAGTCGGGTCTGGATCGTGCCGTGGATCACGAGCTGGCGAGTGACGACCATGACCGGCAGCGACTGGATCGGATTGAAGCTTCCGAACATGACCGCAGGATAACCGGCGCGGGATCGGTCGGAGTGGTCAGCTCGCTATCGAATAGGACCGGCGGCGCGGCGCGGCGCTGTGGCGCTCGGATCGCGGCCGCGTTCGGCTCAGGCGGTCCCGATCGGCCGGCTGCGAGGATGCCTCGCCTCGGCCGTGACGAGGTACTCGGCGCCGTGCTGGAGCTCGCGATGCAGGCGATCCACGGTGGCCAGGGTATCGATCTCTTTCGGGTTCTTGTCCATCCGCAGGCCCACGATGCGCGGGAAGCGCAGGGCGAAGCCCGACTGGTGCCGGTTCGAGCGCTGGATCACGTCGAAAGCCACCTCGACCACGACCGTCGGCTCGACCTGGCGGTACCGGCCGTACTGCCGGACGGTGTGGGCCTCGAACCAGCGGGTCATCTCCGCGATCTCGGCATCGGTCAGGCCGGTGTAGGCCTTGCCGATCGTGACCAGCTTCTCGCTCGAGTCGTCGCGAACCGCGAACGTGTAGTCCGAAAGGACGCCGTGGCGCTTGCCGTGGCCGGCCTCGACGCCGACGACGACGCAGTCGAGGGTCGCCAGGGCGCGCTTCATCTTCAGCCAGCCCTGGCCCCGGCGTCCGGGGGAGTAGCCGCTGTCCGGATCCTTGACCATGAGGCCCTCGTTGCGCCGGGCCCGGGCCTCGCCGAAGATCCGGTCGAGCTCGTCGGCCGAACCGGCCGTCACCAGGTGGGATAGGGCGAACCGTCCGCCGTCCGCGACCGTCGGCAGGCCCAGCGCCTCGAGGCGGCCGCGCCGCTCGGCCAGGGGAGTGGCAAGAAGCGACAGGACCGCGGAAGCCCCGTTGCCGTTCGCGTTCGAGAGCGCGCCGGGGAGGCTCGCGGCGGCGCCGGGGCCAACGCCGGGAGAGTGGCCGTTGAGCGACCCATTCACGAAGCTGGACCGCGGGCCGATGGCAAGCAAGTCGAAAGCGACGTAGACGACCGGTACCTCGGCCTGAACGCCGGCGTCCGGGTCCTTCCGGCCCAGCCGTCCCTGCAGCGTCAGGAACGGCAGGACGTGGCCCTCGGCATAGGCCAGGATCTCGCCGTCCAGGATGCCGTCCCAGTCCAGCCGCCGGGCCGCCTCGACGATCTCCGGAAACTGGCCGCTGATATCGTGCAGATCCCGGCTGTAGAGCCGCACCTCGGAGCCGCGGCGGTGGAGCTGGGCCCGGATGCCGTCGTACTTGTCCTCGACCCAGACCGTTGGACCGAGACGCACCAGGATGTCGGCGGCGTCCTCAGCGGGCGAGGCGAGCATGAACTTGATGGGATGGAGGAGCCGCAGCCGGGCCTCGTCCAGTCGACCCTCTTTGGCGAGGACCGCCGTCTCGCCCGTGTCGCCGGTCAGCATCAGGGCCATGCTCACGGCCGGCTGGGGCCGTTCGAACGCTTCGGCGATGGCCGCCTCAAGCAGCCCCTCGCGCAGGCCGATGCGCAGCTCGCCCGTCAGGACCTTGACAACATACTTGGCGGTCAGGGCGTCGCAGCGCTCCAGCAGCCGCGCGAAGAGAGCGCTTCGTGCCGCCGCGGACGGAGCGGCCTCCACCGCGGCGAAGGTCCCGGCCACTTCCTCCAGGCTCGGGGAGAGGCCCGGATCGGCCGGATTCGGGCGGAGGGCAAGCACGTCGGCCACGGCCTGGCCGAGATCGGAGGAGTTGTCGTAGGCCTCGCCGAGAGCCCCGGCCGGAGCCTCCGATACGCTGCTCACGACGGCAGCGATCGTCGCCCAGCCCAAACCCACTGCCCGCTGATCCGCCTCCGCGAAGGGCCGCCCTGCCAGGAAGGTGGCGGCGGCGCGCAACTCCGAAACCGGCAGAGTTGACAGGTATCGGGCGAGCAGCGAGGTCTTCTCCGAGGTTCGAGTGGTCCCGCCGACGCGGTCGGCCAGCTCGCTCCAGCCACGCATGGCGGCGATGGTATACCTTCGGTCCGTGAAACCCGCTCGCCGCCCCTGGGACGATCCGCTCCGGCGAACAGGAGGCCGGCATGGCCGCGGCTCCTGAGCGCGAATCGTGGCGTCCGGAGGTGATCCCGGGCCGGCTGATCGTCCTGCGCCGCCATCGGGCCGAGAACCTGCGGGCCTTCACGCGCTGGTATTCGGACCCGGAAGTCGCCCGCCTCACGCGCTACCAGCAGTCGCCCCTCTCGAGCGACGAGGTCCAACGCTTCTTCTACTCCCGCATCATGGGCTCGGACTTCCTGGCGATGGCCATCCACGTCCGCGACACGGACCGGCTGATCGGCACGTGCGCCTTCAGCCAGCTCGACGGCGACAACGGCTCGACGCTATACCACATCACCATCGGCGAGCGCGACGCCTGGGGCAAGGGCTACGGCACGGAGGCCACCGAGCTGATGCTGGCCCACGCCTTCACGCGGCTGGCCCTGCATCGGGTCGCCCTGGCGGTCTTCGAGTTCAACGCCAGGGCGATACGCGCCTACGAGAAGTGCGGCTTCGTGGCGGAAGGGCGATCTCGCCAGGCGATGTTCCGCGACGGCGGGTTCTGGGACGAGATCCACATGAGCGTGCTGCTCGACGAGTGGGAGGCGCGGAACCGGCCGAGGTAGGCGCGGAGGCGGGTGGCCCGGTCGACCCGGGCCGGGAGGGGATCGACTAGTCCGCGGCTGCCGTCAGCGCTGCCTGCTTGGCCTTGTAGGAGTCGATCACGCCCTGGAGCGTCGCGGAGCTCAGCTGCTCGAGGATCGCGTGCTCGGCCGCGTAGAAGACGTCGTGAACGCCGCACTCGCCGTCCTGGCCGCAGGCGGTCCCGCGCATGACGCAGATCTGGCGGTGCGGGTCACCCTCGACGGCCTCGATCACCGTCAGGATCGTTACGGTGTCGGCCTTCTTCGATAGCCTGTAGCCGCCCGCCCGGCCCGGATGAGCCTCGACCAGCGACGCCCGGGTCAGGTCGCCCATGATCTGGGGCAGGAACCGCGGCGGGATCTTCATCTCCTCCGCGATCTTGCGACTGCTGAGCAGACCCTCGGGGGCCATCGTCAGGGCGAGCATCGCCCGGATGGCATAGTCGCTGCGCTTGGTGAGATCTAGTCGCATGATCCAAAGAGTATCGCGCCGATGCGAATAAGTGACCCCCTGCCGTTCTTCCCTCCGTCATGTGACGGCTGGCAGATATGACACCGGCTTAGGTGGTGATTGAACGCGCGAGACGTGCGCGGGGGCGGTTCGGGCCCTGGTCCGCGCCCTGACCGAACCGCCGTCCGTCAGCCGATGAGATAGCTCACCGAGACCTGTACGACGATGTCGGTCGAGCCGGTCTGGATGGGCGTGGAAGCCGAGGCTGCCTTGGCCGCGTCCAGCGAGTAGTTGTACGGGACCGGGGTGGTCTGGATGGACGTCTCGGTGATCGAGGCGACGCCCTTGACCGACACGCCGGCCGCGGCCGTGAGCGCGTCCGCCTTGGCCCTGGCATCGGCCATGGCCAGCGCGCGAGCTTGAGCCTGCGCCATCTTCGGGTCGTTCAAACGGAAGCTGATGCCCTGGAGCGTGGTCGCTCCGGCGGCAATCGCGTCGTCGATGACTGTCGCGACGGACTTCAGGTTGCGGACCGTCACCCTGACGGTATTGCTGAACTGCTGGCCGACCAGCCTGGGCGCGGAGCCGTTGCTGTAGTCGTAGACCGGGCTCAGGCTCAGGTTGATGGTCACGATGTCCTTGTCGTCCACGCCGTCCTTCTTGACGGCCGCGACCAGGGCGGCCATCGCGGTCGCCGCGGCCGACTGGGCGCCGGCTACGGTCGGCTTCTGGATCGAGACGCCGAGGACGACGTCGGCGACGTCCGGAGCCACGCTGACGTCGCCGGCGCCTGTGACCGATACCGTGTGCTCGGGAGTGGCGGTCGCGTCGGCGGCGATCGTTGACCGGCCACTGACGATCGGGCCGATGATTATGCCGAGGACGAGACCCAGGGCCGCGGTGACGGCAATGGCTCGACCGAAGGTGATCGGGCCGGCGCCGCCGGTTGCGTGTCGCGGGCCGAGCTCCGCGCCGGCGGGATCGGTGCTCGTGGGCGAGTCCTGATCGTGCTTGGCGTTCGGCGCCTTGTCGTTCATGGTGGTCTCCTCAACGTCTCTCGATGGTCACGGCTCCCGGACGCTCGGGTGCGCGGCGCGGTTCCCTGAGCCCGGGAGCCCGAGCCGCTACGATTGCGACGTGAGTACGACCGAATCGAACCCCTGGCGCCGGGTTTCGAGGCGCGTGGCCTACGAAAACCCATGGATCGAGATCCTCCACGACGACGTCATTCGGCCCGATGGCAAGCCGGGCATCTACGGTGTCGTCCACTTCCGGCACCTGGCCATCGGCGTCGTGCCTCTCGACACCAAGCGCGACGCCGTGCTGCTCGTCGGGCAGTACCGCTACACGCTCGACCACTACTCGTGGGAGGTTCCCGAGGGCGGCGGCCGCTTCGACGAAGACCCCGAGGCGGCGGCGCGGCGGGAGCTCGTCGAGGAGACCGGCTATCGGGGCGGGAAGTGGCGCGAGCTGTGCCGGGCCGAGCTATCCAACTCCGTCACGGACGAAGTGACGATCATGTTCGTCGCCACCGACCTCGAGGCGGGCGAGGCGTCGCCCGAGGGCACGGAGCAGATCCAGATGCGCTGGGTCCTGTTCGACGAAGCCATGGCCATGATCCGCCTCGGCGAGATCGCCGACGCGATGACGATCCTCGGCCTCCAGCAGCTCGCGCTGGAGCGAGCGAGCGCGGCGGGCTGATCCGGGTCGACTCCGTTTTCGCCATCCACGCCTGGTGGGGGTGGTAGACGCGGTTGCGGGCCGCCGACACCCCCTTTGGACCGCTCGGCACGCGCCCATCGCTCGGGTTTGAGCGTGAGGAGGGCGCAGGGGCACGACCGGCACGCCGCGGGATGACCTCGATCTGCGGATAGCACCATCGCCAGGCGCAAGTGATGGAACTCGGGCTCCTCAGGGCGGGGCCAGGTTCGTCCTTGCCGCAGCCGATGGGGCTGCGGGACCGGCGCGAAGTGACTCACGGCACGGATGCGAGGCTGCTCCACTTCCCGGCCCGCCACGCGGCACACGGCGCTCCCCCGCCGCGCCCGATGTATGATCCGCTAGCATGCACAGTGCATAGGGATTATGCGGAGGTCCGTCCCTGCCGACTCCCTCGGCAGAGGCGTCGGACGATCCGGAGGCGATACACGGTGGAGCCCACAGCTGGTCACGGTTCCGCGACGCCGGCGTCCGCCCACGCCCCGGCCGCCCACTCGGCCGCCGCGCCTGCCGAGACCCCCTTCGTCAACCTTCGCGACCCGGCCCGGGCCGTCGGCCCCGATGCCCGCCCCGCAGCCAGCCGGCGCGCGCCGATCTGGCAGGACGTTCCGGACGAGCGCTGGAACGATTGGCGCTGGCAGCTGTCCAACCGCGTCAACACCGCCGAGGAGATCGGCCGCGTCCTCAATCTCACCGACGACGAGCGCGCCGGCCTTTCGTCCCCGGACAAGTTCCGAGTCGACATCACGCCCTACTTCCTGAGCCTGATCGACCCCGACGACCCGAACGACCCGATCCGCCGCCAGGTCATCCCCACCGGCTGCGAGCACGAAGCCTTCACGGCGATGATGGAGGACTCGCTGGCCGAGGACCGCCACTCCCCCGTGCCCGGGCTCGTTCACCGCTACCCGGATCGCGTCCTCATGCTGGTCACCACGCAGTGCGCGAGCTACTGCCGCTACTGCACGCGGTCGCGGATCGTCGGCGACGCCACGCAGAACTTCAGCCGCCACGACCTCGAAGCGCAGTACGACTACATCCGCCGGACGCCCCAGATCCGCGACGTGCTCCTGTCGGGCGGCGACGCGCTGACGCTCAATCCCAAACTGCTCGAGTCGATCATGCGGACCCTCCGCGAGATCCCCCACATCGAGATCATCCGGATCGGCTCGCGCGTGCCGGTCTTCCTGCCGCAGCGGATCGACGACGAGCTGTGCGAGATGCTGGCGAAGTACCACCCGGTCTGGATGAACCTGCACTTCAACCACCCGAACGAGCTCACGCCCGAAGTCGCCCGCGCCTGCGACAAGCTCACCCGGGCAGGCATTCCGCTGGGCAACCAGTCGGTCCTGCTCGCCGGCATCAACGACTGCGTCCACATCATGCGGGCGCTCGTCCACAAGCTGGTCGAGTTCCGAGTTCGGCCGTACTACATCTACCAGTGCGACCTGGTCGAAGGCTCGGGCCACTTCCGGACGCCGGTCGGCAAGGGCATCGAGATCATGGAAGGCCTGCGCGGCCACACCTCCGGCTACGCGGTGCCAACGTACGTCGTCGACGCTCCCGGCGGCGGCGGCAAGATCCCGGTCATGCCCAACTACCTGATCAGCTACTCGGACCACAAGGTCGTTCTGCGCAACTTCGAGGGCTACATCACGACCTACGAGGAGCCGACCCAGTACAAGCCGCACGACAAGGCCAACTGCCAGTACTGCCTGCACCCGCGCTCCGAGCCGGGCCAGGGCGGGGTCGAAGGGCTTCTGGACGGCAAGCAGATGTGGATCCAGCCCTCCGGCTTCGAACAGGCCCACCTGCGCGGCCGGACCGCGCCGCACCGGCTCCAGGATCCGTCGAAGTGGATCCCATACGGCGTGGGGCCGATCGAAGGCACGGCCGGGCAGCCGCTCGACGCGCTGGGGCCGGGCTCGGACGAGCCGGGACCTGGGACCGTGGCCGAATACGCGCCCGGCGAGGAGCCCCGCCCGCGCGAGGGCGAGCCCACGGGCTGGTCGAACGGCGAGCTGCTCTAAGCCCCCGGCATGATCTAGGCGGCGCGGGTCCCGGAGCCCGGCACCTCAACGGAGTCCTCGTCGGCCGACCCGTGCAGGCGGAACCTCGACGTGTGATCCGACAGCGTTCGCGCCGTCGTGACGAGCGAACCGGCGGAGCCCGAGAGCGCCTGGGCCTGCATGTTCATCATCTCCGCCGACGCATCGACGCCCTCGGCATGGCTGGACGTGGCCGCGATGACGTCCTCGATGGCACCGAGCTGGCCGATCACGGATGAGGCATCCAACAACATCGCCTCGGCGCTGGCGCCGTTCTGCTTGGCGATGGTGTCTATGTCGCCCATCGCGCCGACCACACCTTCGGACGCCGCCGCCATGGTCCTGATCCGGCCGGCGATCTGGTCCGCCGCCGCCCGCGTCGCGGCCACGGCCGCCGCAAGGTCGTCGATGGCCTCACCGCTGTGCGAGGCGAGCGCGGAGCCCTGGTCTACCTCGGCCGCCCCGGCGTCCATCGCCGCGATGGCCTCCTCGGTGCCCGCCTGGACCTCATCAATCAAGTCGGCGATCTCCCTGGTGGCGCGAGAGGAGCGCTCGGCGAGCTTTCGAACCTCGTCGGCAACGACGGCGAAGCCCTTGCCCTGCTCTCCGGCTCGAGCGGCCTCGATGGCCGCGTTGAGGGCGAGTAGGTTGGTCTGGGCGGCGATGTCGTCGATCGTCTCCACGATCGCGCCGATACGCTGGCCCTTGGCACCGAGCTCGGCCACCTTGACCGATGCCCGCTGGACGACGTCGCGGATCCGGACCATGCCGGCGATCGTCTCGCGAACCGAACCCGCCCCGCCGTCCGCGGCCGATGCGGCCGACGCAGCCACGGCTTCCACCTCCGCGGCGGCAGCAGTTGCTCCCTCGATGGCGCCGGAGAGTTCTCCCAGGGACATAGAGGCACGGCCGATCCGGGCGTCGATCTGCTGGCCGCCGACCCGGACCTCGGCCACGCGGTCGCCGAGTTGGATGATCGACTGAAGGATGGCGCCGACCTGGGCGCCCTGGTCGCGGGTCCCGGCGCTGACGGCGGCCACGCTCCGGGCCACGTTCCCGGTCATGTGGCTCAATTGAGTGGCGCTCCGGGATATGTCTCGGGCCACGCCGTCCACCTGCCCGGTCGCGGCGCTGACCTGGCCGACGAGGTCGCGCAGGCTTTCGATCATGCGGTCGAGGGCGACCGTCAGAGCGTCGCGGTCCGAGGCGGTTTCGAGAACCTGGGTCAGATCGCCGTCCGACACGCGGTCCGCGGCATCGGCCGCCTGGCGGAGATAGCCGACGGTCCGCTCGAAGGCTCTCGCAACCTCGCCGATCTCGTCGGCCCGCCCCACGCCCGGAACGATGACGGTCACGTCGCCCTGGGCGACGCCGTCGGCAACGACCGCGAGATGGCGCAGGCCTCGAACGACCAGCCGGTCGATCATCAGGAAGACCACGACCACTATCGCCAGGCCGAGAAGCGGCAGCAGGAGCAGCAGCATGCCCAGGGTCTGCTGGCCCTGGGAGTAGATCTCGCGCGGCAGATCGACCCGCAGGATGATTGCCGGCTTGCCGTCCAGATCGCTCATCAGGGCATAACCCTCGACCCGCTTCTCGTCGAGAGGGGCTGCGGCCACGGGTACGGCCGCCGACAAGCCCGAGGCCACGGACTTCACGTCCGCCGGAGCGCTCGCCGGCACCCTGCCGTCGGCGAACTGGGTGAGCGACAGCGACACGTGGGCCAGGTCACTCAGGGTGGCCACCTCGGCGGCGTCCAGGAAGCGCCCCATGACCATCGTGCCGTGGCTGGGGCCCTTGCCGTCGCTCGTCAGGATCGGCCGCGAGACGACTAGGAGCGGTCCTTCGGACAGGTTCACGATGCCCTTGACGGCCGCGGTCAGATCAGGATGGGTCATGAGCTTGCTGCCGCCGGCGATGAACGGCGCCATGTCGCTCGGTATCGAGTCCTTGACCGTCCCGGACGCGAGGTCGGCGGACCTGGCCCAGACCACGGCGCCATCCTGGTCGACGAAGACGAGCAGACTGGCGCCCATCTGGCCGAAGACGCTGCCGCCCAGGTTCGACTCTACGAAGGCGGCGTTGTGGTCCTCGATCCAGGCATACGTGTCGTCCCAGCTGGACCAGTTGCTCATGGTTCGATCGAGCCCATCGATCCGCTGGACCAGGGCGTCCTGCACGCGTGAGGCGCTGTCCTTCGTGTCCCTCTGCTCCAACGCGAGGAACCCCGACATGACCGAATTGCTCCCGACCGCATAGAGCAGGGCTATCGCGACGGTCATCGTGGCCGTGACCCCGACGAGGATCCGGGCCCGGAGGCTGAGGTGGCGCGCGCGAATCAGGATGCTCGATGCTCGCACTCGCACGGTCTGAGCCAAGTTGCACCCCAGATCTGCATGCTCCGGTCGGCACGGCCGGAGTCTCATCCGAGCGGCCGGGCGGCAAGCGGCAGCCGCCCCGTCTCTCCTGAGTGGATATCGGCCGGAGCGCATCCGAACCAAATAGGGAACCGGCCGGATTCATCCCCGGGGCGCAGCCGCCATCCTGCGCGCGGCGGATGCGAGGAGCGGCGCCGCGGCGTAACTTGCGACCATGCAACTAGTCGGGGCGACCAGCCGGAGAAGCCTGGGGCTTCTCCACTGGAACCAGGATTACGCCGACGTCGCCATGGCGTTGGCGCTGGCCGCCCTTTCGCTCGTGTCCGCGGCCGCAAGCGAGATCCGTCTCGAGCCGGTCAGCGTCACCCTACTGATGCTCCAGACCCTGCCCATCGCGGTGCGCCGCCGCAGCCCGATGCGGGTCCTGTGGGTCACGGGTCTGGCCATCACGGTGTACAGCCTGCTCGGGTACCACGATTCGCTCGAGGGCGGCGGCATATTCGTCGCCTTCTACACGGTCGCCTCGAACGAGACCCGACGCCGGGCGACCGTGGCCGCGACAATCACGGCGGCCGGAATACTCATCAGCTTCGCCGCCTACGCGGCCCTGGACTCGATGAATGGCTGGTCAGCCGGACTGACGATCACCTACCTCTCGTTCGGACTGGCCTGGCTGATCGGCGACAACGTCCGGGTCCGTCGGGCGTACACGAGGGAACTCGAGAGCCGCGCCGCCGAGCTCGAGATAGAACGCGAGGAGAAGGCGGCGCAGGCCGTGGCGGAGGAGCGGGCCCGCATCGCCCGGGAGCTGCACGATGTCGTCGCTCACTACGTCAGCGTCATGGTGGTCCAGGCGGCGGGAGCCCGCCGCATCGCCGACAAGGACCCAGTTGCGGCGAGAGGGGCGCTGGAGGCAGTGGAAGCGGCCGGCAGAACCGCTCTGGCCGAGATGCGACGAATGCTCGAGGTGCTGCGCACCGACGACCCGGGGATGGGGCCGCAGCCGGGTCTCGGCGAGATCGACCGGCTGATCCAGAACGTTCGCGACGCCGGGCTGCCCGTCGAGTACGTGGGCCAGGGAGAGGCCTGCTGCCTTCCGGCCGGCATGGACCTGGCCGCGTATCGGATCGTGCAGGAGGCGCTCACCAACACGGTCAAGCACGGCGGCAAGGCGACGGCGCGTGTCACGGTTCGCTACAACGAGGACACACTCGAGATCGAAGTCATCGACGACGGCCGGGGCGCCGCGGCGCCTCTCCTGACGATCGCCGAGGGCGGCGGGCACGGCCTCATCGGGATGAAGGAGCGAGTCGCCCTCTTCGGCGGCGAGCTCCACACAGGGCCCATCCTGACGGGCGGCTACCGGGTCTACGCCCGGCTGCCGATCGAGCCGGACGACATCGCCCGAGCCCGCTCCGAGAGGGAGGCCGCCCTGGCCGCGATCGAGGAGGCCGCAGCCCGCGAGCGCCGCGAGCGCGCCCAGCATGCCCGCCGTGCGGCGACCCGGCTATCGGAACCGATCAAGGCCCGGGCAGTGCCTCCGATGATGGTTCGGGTGGTGCCGCCGCATCCCACTGAAGAGAGCCGGCCACGCGGCCGCCGAGAGAACGAGGGCGAGCTATGACGACGCGCGTGCTGCTGGTGGACGACCAGCCGCTGCTTCGAACCGGGTTCCGGATGATCCTCTCTGCCGAACCCGACCTGACGGTCGTCGGCGAAGCCGGCGACGGCGCCTCGGCGGTCGAGCTTGCCCGCCGCCTGAAGCCCGACGTCGTCCTGATGGACATCCGCATGCCGGGGATGGACGGGATCCAGGCCACGCGCGCCCTGGCGGGCCCCGGTGTCGAGGACCCCATCAAGGTCCTGATGCTGACCACGTTCGGCCTAGACGAGTACGTGGTCGAGTCGCTCCGGGCCGGCGCCAGCGGCTTCCTGCTCAAGGACGCGCCGGCGGAGGATCTCGTCGAGGCTATCCGGATCGTGGCCGCGGGCGAGGCGCTCCTGGCCCCTTCGGTTACCCGCCGCCTCCTGGACCGGGTCGCCAGCCGGCTGCCGCCCGCCAATGACGACAGAATCCCGGCTCTGTCCGAGCTTACCGAGCGCGAGATGGAGGTCCTCAAGCTCCTGGCCCGCGGCCTCTCCAACGCCGAGATCGCCGAGAAGCTGGTCGTCTCCGAGACCACGGTCAAGACGCACGTCTCGCGCGTCCTGGCCAAGCTCGACCTGCGCGACCGCGTCCAGGCGGTGATCCTCGCCTACGAAACCGGCCTCGTGTAGCTCAACGGGCGGGCGGCGCATTCCGTCGTTGGCTCCTGCGCTCGTCTGCCCGGCGACCTGGTTGGGTGGCGGTTCTGGCGTGCGGGCGGGCGGGTGGTCGATCTCGCGGGCGGGCCGCAGGCTGGCGCGCCTGTCGCCTCGGCCTGGCGCGCCGGGCCGGCAAACTGGGTGAGTGGCGGCTCGGGAGTGACCCGCGGCTCGACGGGGCTCGACGACTGCGGCGAAGGCGACGAATTTGTGCGCCCGAAGCAAGAAGGGCCGTTGAGAAGTCTCGCCGACCGCCGCGCTTGCGTGGGATGCACAGATCGAACCCATAAGGCCAGGCACCCCCGCACGAATGACTCGTCTTGTGCAGCTCACGCAAGATTCGGAGTACCACGGTCCGTTCTGTGTCGAGGCTGTGCGTGCCCTGCACGATTCTGACGAGCTCTGGCGGCTCCCGGACGAAGCCGGGTCCGTTGTGTGCACCCCAAGCAAGCACTCGGCCGGAGGGGCGCAGCGGCCGGGGGCGCAGCGGCCGGAGGCGCCGCGGCCGGAGGGGGCGCCGCGGCCGGAGGCGCCGCCGTCTTGGGTAGCCGCCCGGCAGCCGGGCAGACGTTGTTCCGGCGGCGTCATCCTCGCGGAGCCACTCTCGCCCGCCGGTCATCCGCTCGGATGACGCGGAGTTCACTCGGCTGGACGACCGCGGATTAGCCGTATCGGACGACGGCGTGGCACTCCCCGACCCCTAGCTTTCAGTACGACGAGATAGACGCATGCAGCGTCCTCGAATGGACAGCGTCGATAGAGCGCGAAGGCAAAGGGAGATCCAAATGCGACTGGTGCGAGACCTCGGACGCCGCAAGCTCCGATCGGGCCTGACCATCACCGGCATCGCCGTGGGCATCATGGCCCTGGTGGTCTTCGGTTCGATGGCCAACAAGATGAACGCCCTGATCAGCGGCGGCAGCAAGTACTACGCGAACAAGGCCGTCGTCTCGGTCGGCTCCATGTACTCCGGCAACATCCAGCCGCTCTCCCTTGGCGACGTCAAGCGTGTCGAGGGCGTGGAGGGCGTCGGCGCCGCCACCCCGACCCTCGACATGCTCCTGTCCGATACCGGCGGCGCCAACATGGGCACGCCCGAGATGATCACCGCCGATATCCCCGGCGGCGACAAGGGCTACGAGACATTCAAGATCGACCTCGCCCAGGGCCGCAAGCTCACGACGGCCGACGCCCACAGCAAGGTCACCGTCCTGGGTTCCGACCTCGCCCGCAGGCTGAACTCAAACGTCGGCGACAAGGTCACGCTCCGGGACGTCGAGTTCACCGTCGTCGGCATCTGGGCACCCACCCTCACCGCCCCGGACAAGGACGCCTACGTTCCGCTCGAGGCCGCCCAGGAGCTCTTCGTCAAGAGCCTGCCGCCGCTCATCCAGGCGAACATCAACCCCGCCGTGATCGCGACCGGCATCGTCGTCTACCCCAAGGCGGGCGTCGATCCGGAGGTCCTCAAGACGCGACTCCAGGCCCTGCTCGGCAAGGACTACACGATCATGACCGGCAAGGACTTCGACGCGATGCTCGGCACCTTCAGCGCGATCTTCTCGATGGTGCTGACCGGTATCGCGATGCTTAGCCTCCTGGTCGGCGGCCTGTCGACGATCAACACGATGGCCATGTCCGTGGCCGAGAGAACTCGTGAGATCGGCATCAAGCGAGCCATCGGCGCCTCCCGCTGGCGCATCCAGCGCGAGATCGTCCTGGAGTCGGCGGCAATCGGATTGATCGCCGGCCTGATCGGACTCGGGATCGGTGCCGCCATGACGATGCTCTTCAACGACCTCGGCCGAGCCTCGGGCAACGTCCTCTTCGACCTGACCCTCGGCACGGCCCTGACCGCCATCGGCTTCTCGACGGGCCTCGGGGCGGTCGCAGGCTTCGTCCCGGCCTGGGGCGCCTCCCGGCTCGATCCGGTGACCGCCCTCCGGTACGAGTGACGGCACGGACCTGACACCACCAGAACGCATCGCGGGCCGCCTCGAGCGGCCCGCGAAGGAGACAAGACAATGGCAATCCTCGAAGGCCGCAACCTCCGCAAGACCTACCGCCTGAGCCGCAGGAACACCGTCGAAGCCCTCAAGGGCGTCGAGGTCTCGATCGAGCAGGGCGAGATGGTCGCGATCATGGGCCCCTCCGGTTCCGGCAAGAGCACGCTGATGCACATCCTCGGCCTGCTCCACGCCCCGGACCCGAACCACGGCCCCACCCCGGAGCTCTATCTCGGTGGCGAGAACGTCGCCACCCTCTCCGACAACGCCCGGACCAGGCTTCGGGCCCGCCGAATGGGCTTCGTCTTCCAGGACTTCAACCTGGTCCCGACGCTGACCGCGGCCGAGAACGTGATGCTCGCCTGCGACTACGCCGGCATCAAGGCCAAGCAGGCCAGGGCCGCCGCGCTCGAAGCCCTCGCCCTCGTGGGCCTGGGGGAGCGAGGCGACCACAAGCCGGCCGAGCTCTCCGGCGGAGAGCAGCAGCGCGTGGCGATCGCCCGGGCCCTCGTCAACAAGCCGGAGATCATCCTGGCCGACGAGCCGACCGGCAACCTCGACTCCGATCGCAGCGCCGAAGTGCTGGCCCTCTTCCGCCAGTTCAACCGCGAGCAGGGCCAGACGATCGTGCTCGTCACCCACGACTCGGAGGTCGGCGAAGCCTGCGACCGCGTCATCAAGATGCGCGACGGCTGGATCCGCGACCAGGGCTACCGCACGGCGGCCCAGGTCGGCGCCACCGAGGCCGTGGCGTAACGCCCACCCGACAGGACGCCACGGCGCCGCCCGGAGTGGCCGCACCCGAGGAGGAGGCGGAGTCTCCCCCGGGACTCGCGCCACGAGCTGAAGAACCCGGGCCAGCGTTCAGATGGCCTTCGCCCATATCATTCGGGCTGACGGAGGAGGGCATCTCGGACCGCGGGATCGGTCCGGGGTGGGGAGTCCCGGTGCCACCCGGCGCCACGGCTCCTCCCGCACTATCCGTCGCCATGGGGCGCCCTGCTTCCCCCTCGGCTGGGCGCCCCGCTCTTGCCTTTCAACCTCGAGGCCTCGTGACCACACCCGCCGCGTCCCACGTCTGGCTGAACGGGCGGCTGCTGCCCGCGGACGGCCCTCACATTTCCGTGTACGACCGTGGCTTCCAGCTCGGCGATGCCGTCTTCGAGGCCTTCAGGGCGCGACGCGGCGTGGCCATCGAGCTCGACGGGCACCTGGCCAGGCTCCACCGCAGCCTCTCCGCGATGGCGATCGAGATTCAATTCACCGACGAGGAGATCGCCGCCGGAATCTCCGAGCTGCTCGCGTCGATGGGCTGGGACGGGCTGGAGCCGCCCGGCGACGCCGCGATTCGGCTCATGGTGAGCCGCGGCTTCGATGCCACGCGCGGCGTGCTGCCGCACCCGGGCGGGACCTCGTCGGTCGTCATCCAGGCCTGGCCCTTCAACCCGCCCACCGCCGAGACGCTGGCGAAGGGACTGCGGATCGTGACCAGCGTGATCAGGCGGGAACCCAGCTCGCCCATGGCCGGGATCAAGACGACGTCGCGCGCGGAGCTCGTCTACGCCAGGCTCGAGGCCGAGCGAGCCGGCGCGGACGACGCCATATTCCTCACGACCGACGGCCGCCTCACCGAGGCCACGACCTCCAACATCCTGCTGATCCGCGGCGGCGTCTGTGCCACTCCCCGCCTCGGGACGGGGCTGCTTGCAGGGACCGCCCGGGCCTGGCTAGTGGAACACGGCGGCTCGGCCGGCCTGCGCACGGTGGAGCAGGATCTCCGGCTCGAGGACGCCTTCGAGGCCGACGAGGCGGCGATCTGCTCGAGCATTGCCGGGGTCGTCCCCGTCGTGGCCGTTGACGGCCGGCCGATCGGAACCGGCGTGCCCGGACCGCTGACCATGGCCCTGCGGGCTGCCCGAGAGAACTGGATCGACGCCCATTCGCTCGAGGTCGCCGGTGGCTACCATTCCCGTACCGGAGGCCGCCAGATACGCGGCCCGGCCATTGAGCGCTAACGCGACCGGAGGCACATCGAGGTGGGCAACGAGCGCGTACCGGCGGCCGGCGGAGATCGCAACGTGCCGGCGCCCGATCCGATCGCTCGCGACTACTTGCTGCTCGGGCTGCGCCTGGGCAAGCTGCTGCCCGGCCTGGTCGACAGCTACTTCGGCCCCGCCGGGCTGAAGGCCCAGGTGGAGGACGAGGCCCCTCTGCCACCGGTCACGCTGCGGGAGCAGGCATCGCTGCTGCAATCCCGCCTCTGGACGGAAGTCACCGAGCCGGATCGGCTTCGATGGCTGCGGGTCCAGCTGGTCTCGCTCGAAGCCCAGGCGATGACCCTGGCCGGTGACCCGCTGCCCTACTCGGACTGCGTCGCCTGCCTCTTCGACATCACCCCCGAGAGGCCGTCGGAGCCCGTGTTCGACGCGGCCGCGGACGACCTGGCGAGACTCCTGCCGGCGGGCTCGATCGGCGGCGCGACCGTCTCCGAGCGGCTGGCGGCCTGGGAATCCCGCTTTGCGATCGACCCGGCCCGGCTGCCGGCGGTGGTCGAGTGGCTCGTCGGCGAGGTTCGCGACCGGACCGACCGTCTGCTGGGACTCCCGGTCGGCGAGCGCGTCGAGTTCGCCTACGTCTCGGGCCGGTCGTGGGGCGTTCGCAGCGAGTACCTGGGGGGTGGCCGGACGAGCGTCCAGTTCAACACCGACCTGCCGAGCACGCCGGCCGGGCTGATCCACCTGGCAGCCCATGAGTGCTATCCCGGCCGGCACACCGAGCGGGCCTGGCGGGAGCAGCGAATCCTGGAGGAGATGGGCCGTCTGGAAGTCAGCATCTCCCTGCTGAACACGCCCGAGGCCGTCATCAGCGAAGGCCTGGCCTACCTGGGCGAGCGAATGGTCGCCTCGGACGACGAGACGGCGGTCCTGTTGCTCGAGCTCTACGACCGCGCCGGCCTGGCGGTGGCCGCCGATCCGCCCGCCGCCCGCGAGGCCGCCGAGACCCAGGTCCGCATCCGCAGGGCCTGGTCGAGCCTTCGAGCCGTGACGGCGAGCGCGGCCTTCATGCTCCACGCCGACGGCGTCTCCAGGGACGAGGTCGAGTTGTACCTGCGCCACCGCCTGCTCACGACGCGCGACCGAGCCGAACAGCAGATGAAGCTGATCGAGGATCCGATATCCAGGACCCAGGTCCTGGCGGGCGACGAGGGCGAGCGCCTCCTCCACCGCTGGTTCGAGCTGGGCCCGACGAGCGAGCGCGTCGACCGGTTCGGGCGCTTCATGCGCGAGCAGGTCACACCCGGCGCCCTCGCAGGCGAGCTCTCGTCGATCGGCTTCAACGACGCGAGCTGGTAAGGTCCGCGCACGCCAACCCCTGGCGGTCGCACCCGGCCCAGCGCTGCGGCCCGGGACGCCTGCGGCTAGACTTTGCCGCGTGACAGAGAGCCGCGCCGCCAAGCCCAAGCCACCTGCCAGCGCCGCGAAACCCGCCAGGGCCCCCAAGCCCGCGGCGGCGGCCGAGCCCAAGGCCCTGGCCACGGTTTCGAAGCCGCCGGCCGCGCTCACCCCTCGCCACCCCAACCTGGGCCTGGCCCCGATCGACTTTGCGGCCGGCCACGCCGCCGCCGCGGAGAAGATCCGCGGGGACCTGCTGAAGATCTCGGCCGGCGCGCTCGAAGCCGCGGTGAAGGCGGACCCCACCATTCGCGCCCGCTACGACGATGCCTCGCTGCGACGGCTGCTCCGCGACGGCGAGCTGCTGGTGGAGCGTCTCTCGATGTGCCTGGGCAGCGACACCGTCCGCTGGCTCTCCGAGTACGCCGAGTGGATCGGCCCGATATACCGGCGCCGGGGCGTGCCTCTCGGCGACCTGAGCGCTCTCTGCGTCGGCATCCGCGAAACCGTCGAGCCGATGCTGAGCCCCGCCGAGCTCGCGGTCGCCACGCGTGCGCTGGAGGCCGCCGCGGCCGTCTTCAAGCGCAACAGCCGGATCGGCGGCGACCGCCACAAGCGGAACGCGCTCTGGAAGTGGATGTACCGAGGCGTCTGATCGCGCCGCTCCCCTCGACCCGGCGGCGCGCCGTGCCGACCCAGAACCGGAGGCTGACATGACGATCAAGTGGGTGAGAATCGATCCGCTCGTCATGCGCGGCGAACCCTTCTGCTACAACACCCGCCTGACCGTTCGGCAGCTGCTGGAGCTGAGGCGCGACGGCTACGGCGTGGCCGAGCTTCTCCGCGAGCACCCGGAGCTGCGCGTCGTCGGCATCGCCCACGCCTATCGATACGCCGCCGAGCACCGCGACGTCTACGGCGAGTTCTTCGGCCGGGACGGGGCCCTGGCCGGACCCGGCCTCACCGAGCAGGAGGCAGCGGTCCTGCCCGAGGATCTCCGCATCCCGGGCTTGGTCGTGGCCGGGCCCGCGGGCGATCGGGCCAAAGGCTGACCCTTCCGCCGTCCGAGATTCGACTATTCCGAGGAAACTGCTAGGATATCGACCGCCATGAGCGATCCTATCGCGGCCTTCGCCGCAGACACCGACCCCGCCTCCCAGGAAGTCGCCGCGCCCGTCGCAGCGACGCCCGCCTTCGACCCTGCGCGCCGGGCCACCGAGCTGGCCATCCTCGACGCCCTCCGCTCCGTCGTCGACCCCGAGCTGGGGATGGACGTGGTGGAGCTCGCCCTCATAAGGCAGATCATCATCGGCAGCGAGTCGTCCGAGGTAAAGATGATCCTGACGACGCCGTTCTGCCCGTACGCCGGCTCGATGGTCCAGCAGATCAAGGACCAGGCCGAGTCGGTCCTCGAGCACCCGGTCAAGGTGACGCTGCTGGCCGAACGCTGGGATCCGCGCGACGCCGGCCTTACGTGGTGATGCGCTAGAGGAGCCGAGGGGGACGATGCCCGACGAGCCGGAACGCAAGTCAGCGGTCGCAACCCGACGCGGTGACGACGGCACCACAGGTTTGCTGTTCGGCGGCGAACGAGTCTTCAAGGACGACCCCCGGACCGAGGCCTTCGGCGCCGTGGACGAGGCCATCGCGGCCCTCGGGCTCGCCCGCGCGGAACTGGACGTGAAGTCCCAGTACGGAACGGTCCCTCGAGCCCTGGACGGCCTGCCCGGATTGTTGCTGCGACTCCAGCGCGAGCTGTTCGTGGTCGGCGCCGAGCTCGCGACCGCCCCCGAAGCCATCGGCCGGCAGAAGCCCGGCGTGACGCGGGTGACGGCGGAGATGGTCGACGACCTCGACGCCGTCCTCGCGGTCACCGAGGCGGCCGTGGAGCTACCGCGCGAGTTCGTCGTCCCGGGCGAGACCCGACTCTCGGCAACCCTCGAGCTGGCCCGGACGATCGTCCGCCGGGCCGAACGCCGCGCCGTCGCGCTCCGCCGAATCGCGCCGATCCCGGAGGACCGGCTCGTGGCCTACCTGAACCGCCTCGCCGACCTGTTGTGGATTCTGGCCCGCGCCGCCGAGCAGGCCGAGTCGCGGGCGGCCACTCCGTCTCGGGCGGCGCCCGGGGGCGGAACTGGCGTCTAGCAGGCGGCGACTGGCGTACGATTCCGGACGAGAGCCGAGGGGCTCAACCAAATGCAATCGAACGGCTTCGATTCTCCGGCCCCGGCCGGAGCGACCTCAACAGGAGAACCCAGGTGAGCAACGATTATCGATACCCAACCGCCGGCTATTCGCCGGAGCAACTCGGCGTCCGGCCAGTGGCCGCGCTTTCCGTGGCATTCCTGACCCAGGCCTTCATGTGGATGTTCCTGGGCCTGCTCCTGAGCGCCTTCGTGGCCTTCCTGGTCGAGAACAACCTCGGTCTCACCCAGACCGTTCTCAACCTGTGGCTGCCCCTGATCATCGCGGAGATGGTGATCGGCATAGGCCTGCAGGTCGCCGTCCGCCGGATAAACGCCTCTGTGGCGTTGGGCCTGTTCCTCATCTACGCCGCCATCAACGGGCTCGTGTTCGGCGTGATCATGCTGGCGTACACGTACCAGACGGGCTCGGCGGCGACGGTCGTCGAAGCCTTCGTCAGCGCGGCGGCGATGTTCGGCGGGGCTGCCCTGTACGGCGCGGTCACGAGACGGAACCTGGCGTCCATGTTCGGCTACCTGGCCATGGCCACGTGGGGCCTCTGCGTCGCCATCTTGCTGAACATGTTCCTGGGCAACAGCGGGCTGGACATCCTCATCTCGATCGTCGGCGTGATTATCTTTACGGCCCTCACCGCCTCCACGGTCCAGCGGATCTCGAGCGGACAGCTGGCGGCCATGACGGGCTCGATGGAGAAGGCAACGGTGATCGGCGCGCTGCTCCTGTACCTCGAGTTCGTCAACATCTTCCTGTTCCTGCTCCGGCTCTTCGGCGGCGGACGCCGCTAGCTAGCGGCGGGCTGGCGGCGCGAGATCCCGTTCCGGGTGCATCATTCGCGTCGTGATTCCAAACCGTCGATCCAGACCCTGGCGCCTCTGGGCGTCCGTCGCGGCCGTCATCCTGGTGGTGGCGGCCGTCGCGGCGTGCGGCAGCTCGGTTCCCACGTCGACGCCCGAGCCGGTCTCGACGCCAACGCCCACCCCGACCGCGACCGCCACACCCACGCCGACGCCGACCCCTACGCCCGTGCCCACAGCGACGCCCCTGGCCTCGATGGTCGCGGTCCCGACGTCCAGGCTCGCGGCTCCGAGCACGCCCTCCGCCCATCTCGACGCGGCCAGGACCAAGGCCCTCCAGACGGCCCTCAACGGCATCCGCAGCAGCAACAAGTACCCGGGCACCTCGGCCGCGGTCCTCTTCCCGGACGGCTCGATGTGGACCGGCGTCTCGGGCTCCGCGATCTTCTCGAAGGCGTCCGTCACGACCGACACCCTCTTCTCGGCCGGCAGCATCACCAAGACGTTCGTGGCCGCGCTCGTCGGCCGGCTGGCCATGGCCGGCACGATCGGACTGGACGACCCGCTCGCCAAGTACGTCCCGGACTTCCCCAACGCCGCGAACATTACCCTGCGCCAGCTGCTCAACCACACGAGCGGCATCGACGACATCTTCGACTACAGCGGGACGCTGGGTCCACAGATCCTCTATCGCCCGACCGCCACCTGGACCCCGGCCCAGGTCTTCGCCAGGCTCCTCGGGCCGAGGTTCAAACCGGGCGCCAACTGGTATTACTCCAACACCAACTACATCCTGCTCGGAATGGTCATCGAGAAGGCCACGGGCCAGACCGTCGCCGCCCTGGTCCGGGCCGAATTCCTGACGCCGCTCGGCATGACCCACACATACCTCCAGACGGAGGAGACGGCGTCGGGGCCGAAGTCTCACGGCTACTGCACCGGCGCGGGACCCACCTGCGGCGGCGACCCCACCGCCGCATCGACCGCACGCGACAACTTCGCCGGCACAATGCTGCCCTTCACCGCCGAGGCGACGGCCGTGGGCTTCGCCGGGGCGTACGTCTCCACCGCTTCCGACCTGGCGATCTGGGCGAACGCGCTGTACGGCGGCACGATCCTCGATGACGCCACGCTGGCGTCGATGGTCGACATATCGCAGACGGCGGGCCTCAAGACGAAGCCCAAGTACCCATACGGGTTCGGCTTCGAGCTGGCGTCGGTGGCCGGGCAGATCGGCTGGGGTCACCGCGGCAACCTCGACGGCTTCTGGTCGATCATGGAGTACTTGCCGGCCCAGCATGTCAGCGTCGTGTTCATGACGAATTGCCAGTGGGCCGATCCGATCGCCGCGGCCTCCGCGCTGGCGAAGGTCGCCATCTCCTAGCGCTCGAGCGGCGCCGTGACACGGCCGGCGCCGGCACCGGCACCCTTTCGGCCGCCCCAGGACATCGCCACGAATCAGGAAGCCCGGCGGTTGTCGCCGGGCTTCCTTGAGTTCTAGTTACGGCCTCGCGGCCCGGTGCTATGCGCGGCGAGAGGTGAAGCAGTCGCTGCAGTAGACCGGCTTGGTGCCGCTGGGGCGGAACGGGACCTGGGCTTCGCGGCCGCAGCTCGAGCACGTCGCCGAGAACATCTCGCGCGGGCCGGAGGAGTAGCCGCCGCGGCTTCCGCCGCCGCCGGTGTGGCTTCCGCCACCGAAGTCGC